>Ga0209611_10000473_pt1 | contig 59864 bp, 36 predicted proteins | sample S1TSphgellanicum_3_FD_187693 | JGI IMG/M metagenome (GOLD analysis project Ga0209611, IMG submission 187693) | Host-associated microbial communities from peat moss isolated from Minnesota, USA - S1T2_Fc - Sphagnum magellanicum MG (SPAdes) (version 2) | ecosystem: Host-associated > Plants > Peat...
TTTGGAAAATTCAACAATTTTGCACCAAAAAGAAAATTTAAAAAACTAAAAGAATTAAAAAACCCTCATTTTCCTGTACATGGTTCAAGACGGTAGCAGAAAAGTATAAGGATGTTCAATTTCTTTTCTTTTCATATTTTGTTAATACCCCATATTTGACTAAACCGGCATATGGACACTTGTCACCTGAGCTACATCACAAAATTGAAAAAAGAAACACCGCTACAGATGGACAAAAACCCAAAACAAGGGCACCTAAATTGGATCTAAACTGTAGTGTATGAGAGATATAAACCTGGACTTGTCACACATTTAAAAGAAAGTGTTGAGTGAACCAAGCACCCACCAAAACACCATGCACGATACATGATGGTACATGGACAATGAAACACTTTTTCATTGTATTCTCCCATAGGTAACCATGGTAGTTAGCTATGCACTACCCATCCAGATGCAGCTACCTACCTAGTAGCCACCAAATGTCTTACCTGCTTTCCAGTGTTGGGCGGGTATATCGTTTTTTTATATTCTGAGGCAATATAGATTATACATATTTTTAAAAAATCTTTACCCATAGGGTAAAAGTATATGACTTTTAATTTTTTAACATTAGGGTCGGGTCTGGGGAGTCCACTCATCACATATCCTATTCTAGGGTTAAATCCAGGTATTTATATCCTTTGAAATTTTCACTTTAGTAAGAAGAAAATGTGTACATTTTAGCTTAGTTCATTGCACGTTCCTTTTTCCAAATGGAGGTAGTTAGGATTTAGGATGCAAATGTACACAACACTTTGTAGAAACACAAATTTAACACCTTGAACAAAGGTTCAACATTTAATGCAAATGGAGTAGATAGGTTTTAGGTTTAGCGTTGTAGTCAAGATTAGGTTACAGGGTATATTTGGGTTTTAAATATGTTATATTGGTGTAGATCCCTATTTATCTTAAACCTTACATATTTGGTCTTTGAAATGTATTTGTCCTCAAATATGCCTAAAAGTATATGAATAGGTTTAAGTTATATCAATTTTAAGAGAAAAGGTATGTTTCAATTTAAGGTATATAAATTTTGAGAAATAAGTTAAATTATATAATATACCTTATATATACCTTGTGGTATATTTGAGTAAAAAATATACCCAAACAAAAATGTTATTTACATTTATGCAATAACCACTTGTAATATATACCTCCTTATCCATGATTCTTATTCACCTAGAAAAGTTTCATCTGAGCCAAATCATGGTTTGTTTGGCACACTTTGTAAATTTTTAACTTGAAAACTTTGATTTTACCTTTGACCTATGTGAAGAATTTTTTTTAAAAACTTGGCTCAAATTTGTTTAAAACAAACATGTGCAAAGGTTTATATTCTATACATTCGTTTAATTAAAATTAGGTTTGAGGAAATAGGCATAAGAACTCCTGAAGCATTTGATTAATAGCTAGAATTTAATTACCTAGTATTTTTTGTTCATTAGTGATCACATAATTTACATTAAGAAGTTGGTCGCTTCAAGTAACAACATAAATAATTAATCTACATAAGTAATTAATGAAGATGATACTACACATTGCAAAGAAGGTCAAAGTTTGGCTTTGCCTTGTCATTGATAAGACCATCAATGGCCATCTTCATCAACAAAGTTTTGTACTCCACCATAACAAGTTGGGTAAACAACATAGATATCCAAAAGGTTTTGAGATTTTTCAGAATCTTGACTCTTTTGATTTTCATACACTCTACAAGCTTTGTAAATTCCAAATGCCTTTTGAAGCTATTAGAAAGATAGTTGTACAAAGAAATAAACCTTTAATTATGTTCACTATATGTAAGTATGAAAAAGTTTGAACTACAAGGTTGATTCTATGAGCCATACCATGAACCCCCATGGAATGTGAAGCCCAATCATTTAATTTTTTCAAATAACATTTGACTAGCACCTTGGAAAACAAAAGGCCTATTAGCACCAAATGTCATAAGCCTATTGCCAATCAATTTCTTCATGTATTAAGGCTTGCATAAGGATTTGAATAAGATTATCAAAACTTGATTTAACCACCATGCATTCAAAAGACAAAATGATTGAAATCACAACCAATTTTAAACCACATAAACATGAACTATCAACCAATTTTGGTTGTCAATTATACTTACCTTATCACAAATAATGACAAGTATTAAGTTGTTTCGACAACATATTTTATGGCCTTCAAAATAGTGCCATGCATATGTTGAGCCATAACCCAACAAAAGGTGATTAGCCAATGCATTTTGGGGTTCTTTTCAAGATTCAAAAAATTAAACAAATCTTTTTGTGCTTCATATGAAGCATTGGCTTGCTTTAGTGTGGAACAATGGTTCAAACTAAACCAGTCTCCTATGCAAGAAACTTGAAACTTCTATTTGACCCATAAACCCATAAATTTTTAGTGGTGACATTCTTTAATTCAAAACCTCCATTGGCACTTTTGTTCAATGAACATTGGGAGACTATGTAAGAAAATTTGAAGGACTTCAACAAATCATAGGTATTTTTGTTGTAGGTTTATTACCTTTCAAGGTAGCAAGCTCACACAAGGACTGAGTTTAATTCCTATTATTAGAAAGTACATCACATAGACCCATATGAGTGCCATTGCTAAAGGTTCACCAATTATAAAAGTAGGTGAACTTGAAGTTGGGGTGTGGCTTAAACAATAGCTTTTTACAACAATACTTTATAAATTCTGAATAGATAGAAATGAATAAGGACCCACCACCAAGACATATTGTGCATTACAAAGTCACAAAACCATAGAAAAAACACAGAAAGTGCAAAAAAATTTAAGAAACTTAAGTTTCACAAATCGAGTGTGTTTGCACATTACATAATGCATGTACCAAGAAGCAACGTATAGGTCATGACTCATAACATCATTTATGTGCACTATGGCAAGTGTACAATGTGCATATTACATTAAGTCTTGCCTCGTGACAAGTAATATAAGTGCAAGTTACAACTATAAGTTACAAATTTACACCATATAAAAAGGTTCACACATTTGAACAAGTGTGTTATAACTTCATAAACCTTTTAATGCACATTGCATTTCATTGATGACAATCTAATTTGATTTCAAGTAACAAGTTCTAAGGACCAATATCCAAGCTCCAAGTTCCAACACAAATCACAAATCTAATTCATCCAAGAATCATGATCTAATGAATATTGTGACTTACACAAATTTTTGAAAAAGTTGTTCATTGTTTGTAGCTCAACATTGTCCATTGTTCAACAAGCAAAACAAACCAATTAAGATCACAAATTGCAATCCAAGAATAAAGATTCAAACTTTAAGAAACTAAAATGGAGTGTAAGTTGTAACACCTTGAATTTGAACCTTGAAAATTCTTGAGTCTTTAAACCTAAGTTTTAAACTTACGAAGTGAAAAAACAAAATGTAGTGAAACATTTTAACAAACAAGAGGAGGAATGGAGAAGAGTTTAGCAAATTGCTTAGATTTAGTGGATTAAAAGGTGGCAACAATCCAATAGGTGAAACATAAAAGGAAGCAACTTAAGGTTTCATTTGGGGGCAATCTAGTGAATGTTGGTGCTACTCCCTCCCTAGAAAGGCAATTGATTTACAATGTGATGATGTTTTTAGGTGACCTTTTAGGGCATGATGATGTTTTAAAGCAAACAAAAGAGCTAGATTTCACCAGGCTTGAAATCTAAGCTTACACAAGGCTTTTTTTGAAGAAATCTGATAATTCTTCACCAAAAAAAAACAATACTGAACATGACATGGGGTGGTCATGACTTATATTTTGACTAGTCTTCAAAAAATAGCCAAGGTGTCAGAGCCATGAGGTTAATTCTGGTAACCAGTAGCCTCCAGCCAATTTGCGGACATAACCAGCAAAATTTACATCCACATGTGCTCAGCAGGTGGATGCATATCACTATTCATCCATAAACAGAATGAATACGGATCACTTTTCACCCACACAGAATTAGATACGTGTAGCTTAAATATATGATATAACTGGGCAGGGATGTCCAATCAGTAAGAGACACATCAGTGAGACAGCCCCTAAAGCTGGCTATGGTTGTGGACTACATCCAGAATTTGGATGAAAGACATAGTCATCTAACAAAACTGGTTCCTTTCTATCTAGGGTACCCACATAATATGGTCATCCATATGGAGACGAGTAATTAAATTAGTTTTTGGAAATTAAGGTCTGTCCTGCCAAAAATGAAATATATTGAATTTGGGTTTTATTTTGTAGAATTGAACTATTAATTATTATTTTTATTGAAGGTAGCGATATCCCATTTTGAGTGTGCAGTGAGAAGTTTAGATGAACGATTAAAAAATGTTTATACCTTGCATCTCACTTGTAACTGAATTTAGTTAAATCTTCCTAGGGACAAATCACCACAATTTTTTACATCTTCCTATGGGTGATAGCCACGTTGGCTGCACAAGTCATTTCCTTAAAAAGGCGTTGATCGTGTGGATTGACATTGTAAGAATGCATTGTACGACAATGTTTTTTTTTCTTGGAATTTTTATTTTATTTTCTTTTTTCTTAACATAAAATTTCAACAATTTTCCTTTTAATCCTCATATTTTTCCAAATTTTTAAGCTGCAAATATGTATAATGTGACTGCTGGTCCAAAAGCTGGCTAAGTAAGTAACTAGAGGTACTACATATTAAGCTTTGGAAGCACACCAAGAATTGATGGTAGGTTGGATGATGTGCTTCAAATCCATCATGTGAAATGATGAGATCCCTTCATGTCATTTGTCCACGACCCCTTATTGGGCTGTCACAATTTTGTATGCAAACTTATTGGGCGGTCACAAATTTGCTTGAAAATTTAAGGAGAGAAGTTATTGGGCTGTCACAACATTGCATGCAATTGAAGAGAGAGACTTATTAGAGCTGCCATAATTATTATTATGCATGAAAATGAAGAGAAACTGAGTGTGAACATTAACTCTAATTTATTTTCTCCTTTTTTTTTTGGCTGGCATCTCCACTTTGAACATTGAATGAGAGATGCTGCAATTAAATTGTCAAGGAATAAAAGGAGATACATAGCCTACTAAAGGAAAAACAAACCGGCACAAAAGCGTCTGATTCTAGCATCTAGCAAGGAAAAATTGAAAGCAATCTGGGGATCCAAAAAACCCTCAACCTCAAAATGAGACTTAATTGTGACTTGGGATTCTGATGACCCCATTACTAGCAGTTCAGCATGCACTTATTGCTGAACTTTTGAGTTCCCAGCAACTTGCAAACTCACCTTCATAGTATTTATCCAGAAGTGGTACAACCTTCAGATACACTCTTGGTGGAGACCTCCTTCCCTGTTCCCATGAAAGTAAACAGATGCACATTGCAAACTAGAAAAACTGAACATACTGAGATTTCACTTGCTTCCTTTGTGAATATTTCACTGCTTGTTAACCTGGTTAGCCTGCAATTCTACTCATGTTTTCCAATTTTTTTCTTAAACTCTTGCTTCTGGTTCAGCTTCTGGTTCCACATATAAATTGAGTAGGGAACTTGTCTCCAATTCTGGTTCTTAAAAGCTTCCAGTTTGAGAACCGATTCCTAAAATCAGACCCAATTTCAATTTGATTTCTACTTACCAGAACCAATGAATCTAACCCATCAAACTCGGTACCTCACCCCGCCCCCCAACATCTATAAGTAGTCCACATAGTAGAGGTTGCCACCTACCTCTTTAGCTATTTTACTTTACTGACCTACCTACTTGATGAGGTCAGTAAGAACATCTGAGCCTGGCTCAGAGCCAACAAATGATTGCCATGTCAATAAACATTCTCAAAACCTCAACTAGACGCAACACCCTGTCTGACTTGATACATCTCCCTCTTGCGATCTTTGGGTATTTTGGGGAATAGGGATGTTTGATTAGCAACAATTCATAAAGCTTGATAAAGGAGATGGATTAGCCTATGTTCATTGCTTTGTATTTTAAACTTATGATAACATGCTTACATGATTTAGTCAAAGGCTGGTGTAACAAATGGAGACTCCATTGATGTTGTGTGTGATGATCACATGTACGAGCTGAAAACATATTTGGAGGCTGAATATTTTGGTGGGTGAAGTCTTCACAATTGGTATGCACATATAACCAACCAAACATCTTGAAGCCATGCATTGGCTTCAAAAATCTGGTCAACCATTTGTTTGGATGCACTTCCTGAGATGCAGATTACCCAGCAAACAGGACACCCAATTCTATTTACAAAGAAGTGAAATGTAAAGGGTATAGCACCCATGAGAAATTCTAACTCGCAAGAGTGGAATTACCGTACCTAGAGAGCAAAAAAACAATGCCTTCATCATAAACAGGATGAGCTCACTGTCAACAAGACGAAAATATGAGTGTAAACAATGCAATTAAGTGCTATAAAGAATGGCTGAAATTTTGGGTCTGTATTTTCTTCTCAATTCTCATGTGTAAACCTCTTGTGGTGAACAGCCAACAGGACCTTCCTTCCAGATTTGTAAGCATCCTTTTTGTCCAAAAAATAGGCTTGCCAGGCCTTAAATCCAAGAAGGGTCTAAACGCATGCCCTTGTCCTATACAAAACTACCACCCATCAGTGTTTTGCACTATCACAATAAAAAAATTTGGAAAAAATTGGAACTTTTAGAATAAAAATCAAATTAGAAAGAAATTGCTAAATTTTGAGAAAAGTCACCAAACTTTAGAAACCACAAAATTGAGGGGAAAAAAACCCTGCCACAAATGCCTGAAGTGATGGCCCCTCTCCTTATGGACGGCAGGGCATAACAACAAAACAACACGCCCACAAAGTCAAGTAGAAAACAATAGAAAAACAACTTTAAAAACACATTGCTTGTGCTGGGTATTTCTATGTCCCTATGCTCATTCCACCTGGCTAGATCTTTGTGTATCTCCAGAAAAAAGGAAAAAGACATCAACACCAGAATAGAATTCAAACAAACAAATATGAAGCGAAAGCTTGTCTTTTATGCATGTGGTGCTTGTTAAACTTTCCACAAGATTTTCTCATGATCTCACCAACCCTAGCAGACCCACAAAATAGGATTGATTCACAAACCTGAAGCCACCAACACCACAACAATAGCAAAATAAAAAAGAAAAAAAACAGAGGACTCCAGAGAGATGAGGACACAACTGGTACTACCATATGGCTGTGGTGGTAAAACTTGGCAGCTTTTTAGCCAGATTGGGGGGTTCCGAAACACTACCTACATGTGGTTTGGCCAGTGAGAGACATGAGTTGAAGGTTCGTATCCAGGTCCAATGGAAATGATTATCTAAAAAATAACAAATGTGAAGCTCAACTTTTTCCTTCCCACATCCCCAGAAATACCCACGAGGATTTGTTGAACTAGAGCATCCCCCAAAACCCACCAGGATTTGTTCGGCCCAAAGGGGACACAGGCTGGTCTCTCATATACTATATTAACTGATTCACACTGGTCAGTTTGTGATTTTTGGGGTTTGTATTGGTGGCTTTTTACATCAGTTGTGCAAGGTGGTGATTTTGGACCTTGTATTCTCCCAAAAACCCATCAGGACTTGTCTAACTAGGAATACCTCAAAACTCACCAGGATTTGTCGAATTAGGAATCTTTCAAAATTTAGTGAATACAATACAGAATAAGGTTTCCCTTACAACAATAGTAGCACATATTCATGTTGAATACCTCATATTAACACATTGACATAGACATGATGATTCTCACCATATGTCTAAGGTAAACTTTGTTTGGCTCATCCATTTTGTTACAAAATCTATATGATATTTATTGTAATTGACATTGGTGTAATATGTGTTGCTATCACAATCAAGTGTTGAAGTTGTTAGGTATACATTAAAGGTGACCATAAGGTAATGGTGGTTTTGGTCCTCGCTTTGGGTGTCATGCATTTACTCATTCTCCCCTTTTAAATTATCCATAATGTTCACCAAAGTGAGATCACTCATCAAAATTAAGAATAAACAACTCCATGTGGTCACCATAGTTTTTATTTTAATCACACTAGAGTCTACATATCTCATGGATTGGGGTTACTTGGGATAAGGGGTTAACTAGGTTAGGACCTACCTAGGCACCACCTTTGGTTTATGTAGGGAGCTATTAAGAGAACTACCTCTATTAGGGGTTTTACTTAGAGCTTAGGTAAAGGATTACCTAAGGCACATTTAAGGATTATCTAGGGGTGCTCTCATATAAAGGATTTCAAAAGTTTATGTAAGGGTTACATAAAGACTATTTAGAGTGCTATTTAAAGGATTACGTAGGGGAGTTATGAATAAGCCTAGGTAGGTCCCTCGATAGCCTTTTCTTGCATTATGAGTCATTCTTAAGTAATTTAAAATAGGTCCTTAAATAATCCCTACGTTATTACAAAATGTGAGTGCAATTCACTAATCCTCGTTCATTAAAACAATGAATTCACTATTTTTTCATTGGTCCTCATTCACTACAACTAGTGAGTTCACTTAAAATCTGATGAAATCACTTGGTGTATAGGGGACACTGTTTGTTGTATGCTAGGTAATTCTTAATCCAATAGCTAGCCTCATAAATAGGTTTTATGTAATCCTTTAAATAACTTTTAAATATCCCATAACCTAGATAGTCAGTCAAGTGTCTCCTTATCTAATCTTTAGGTAACTCTCTAGATAAGTTTTATGTAATCCCCATCTAAACTTTTGTTAGCTCCTATTCTAGATAGATCCCTAATTAGGTCTTATGTAGCCCCCATATAAGATTTTGATAGTCTCTATCCTAGATAGTCTCCTAAGTAGCCTAAGTAACCCTTTCTTGCTTAGCTGAATTTCTTTTCAAAAGGAGGAAGGTAAAGCTTACTTATTACCTAGCCCCAGCTATTCTTATACTGGTGAATTTTTGCCAAATTTTGACCTAAAAAATATGATTTTGACCTATAAAAAGGAACGTTCATGAAAGAATAACCCGAATTCATCAGATTTCAAAAAAAAAAAAAATTCCAAATCACCAGAATTTTTTGATAAGTTCCAATTAGGTAGCAAAGAATATAGAAGGATTCTGTTTTTCTTCTACTTTAATATCTAGTATGTAGCCAAATTTGGCTAAATTATTTTCTGGATGATCGACACTTTGGCTACACCACAAGTTCATTAAAAGAACCCTGCTGAGCCCCAAGGCTCAGGACTTGGGGGGGGGACCTGAGTTTAAACTTGGCAAGCTGGTTTTAATTCTATTGAAAGGGAATAGAGTCTGGAGGGTCCTTTGCATGCAACTTATTTTGCTCAGGTCATGAGTTGATCATTTGTTAAATAACAATTCAGCAAGAAAAGAAATGTCGGTGCCAGGGAGTTGCCTTTTTTGGCCTTCAGAGGAAGTGGCTATTACTTTGCATGCTGGTGGATTTACTACAGTCCGTTGTTTTTGTTGCCTTTTTTTCCCTTCAGAAGTGGCTATTACTTTGCACGCTAGTGGATTTACTACAGTTCCCTGCTTTTGTTCTGGTTACAAGTAAATGTAGACCCCGACTTGAATGCAGCATATTATGTGATGGTTTTGCACAGCAGCTCATAAGGCTAAAGATTTGGTGGGCTTCAAGAACTGGACCGAAAGAGGTGGTGGTGGACCTGCAAAGTTTTGCAGTCACACGAAGAACTGTGTGGCTGCAAATGGTTTTGCTGTGTTCCAAAATAATTAGACCAAAAAAAAGAAGTCTGTTTGTACTCGCCAGGTATAATTTATTAAGAGTGTTTGTCATGATTTGTTCTCTTGATTGATCTAGTGATCCATGCAATATAGCATTTACTCGTATATCCTGTAAGTAAACTCCCTTGACTGGAGGGGAAACCTTACATGAATTCATACTCTGAATTTGCACAAATTTATCATTTTGTCTTCTGTAGATTTACGTTTTTCTTTTGGGGGAGGGGGACAAAAGAATGAATACTTCATTGCAAAAAGAAAAAGAAAAAATCAGGTCCCACACTGCTTTGACTCCTGTGAAGTTCAATGGCGTGTTTAGGGTCTTGCCCTGCATGGGACGGCAAAGCAATTACCCGCCATGAGAATGGGGGAAGGAAAAACTCACCAACTAATAAACTTACTCCTAAGTAAGTTATAGCACCATCCAATCTTCAGCTTGTCATGTGAATAGAGGGTAAAGTGAGCACCTCATTGCTTCTGGAAATCTTATAAAAAATATAGTCCTAAGCAAAGGGGACTCTCACAATATTTTGAAGCATGGATTGCCAAGCTAATTTAGGATAATCCAGAATGCTTGTCCAAATCAATTGTTGTACTTGGTGAATGCTCATAAAGCTCCAATGGAAGACTCTTGGGTTTTTCCTAATCCATCTTGTCCACAGCACATCTCCCCTAATGCACATCCACACTTTCTTCAAAAACTTTAAATCGTTTTTGGCAAGACTGTGTCAAGCACACAGTGTCTGAATGGGAGTCCTTGCTAAGAGCATCTCCTTGAACGCTTAGTATGCAACCCTGCACAAAGCTTTCTCACATCCAAGCTTTAGTCATAAACTTTTTTTCCAACCCCACCCATAAAACTGAAACTAAGACTGAAAGTATGTGGGAGACTACTAATAGCAACCCACTTGGACCAATCAAACTATCTAGCCAATGAGAAACAGGGGGCAGTCAATAGCTATGATTTGATTGTGTTTAAGAGACTGTTGCAGGGCTCTTCCAGGGCTGTGAATGCAGTAGGATTTTCCAGCGTTTCCAGTGGATTCACTGGATCAACTGATGAACCTCATCTAAGATTCCCACTGGAGGGCCACATACTAAGCATTGGTGGAGATTTTCTAAGGTTCTTTAGCAGCAGTCTTAACTCTCACTCTTATGTGGATTTTAACTCCACAAGTTTTAATTTTTCTTGATTTAACAAAAATTGTCACTAGTAACTCCCCTATAGGGTAAACAGGCCAGTGACTGAACACTTAGTGTCTCAGTCACCTCCATCTTACTCTAAACGCCTCCTTTTCACATAGGGTCTGAAGATAAAATTTTCATGAGTAGAAAGCACACCCATGTCCCTTTGAATTGCTCAAAATGGATGAAAGATGAAAGATACACTCCTTCAATGTTTTGGGGGTAAAAAATGTTTTAAAAAATTGTGTTGTACACATGCCCGCCCATGATAGTTTGTTTACTCACCTAAAACCAACCAGTCACTACCTCACTACTGAACATTGCCTACTCCCATAATCGAACTAGATGAAGATCAAGATGATCAACATTCTCAAAATAAATGTTCACTTTCCAACCTAGGGCTTAGATCCCAATAAATTTAGGGCTAACAAATCAATGGTAATAGGGTTTCAATATCCTATTCACCAAAACCACCATGCCCATTTTAAATGTTTGTGGGCGCAATTTTTGGTCACCTTCACAAGCATCTAATAATGGGTCCATCCTCCCCATGTGATGTCCAGTTGCACTCTCTAAGCTTTTGATGCACCTTCTCCTATTCAATCTAACTCATTCCTCCCTTTCATGCTCAATCATCCTTCTCTTCTTTATGTCCTCTCATAAAATCAAGAGGGCTTATTATGTTTCATGTTGTGAACTACTAGTTGAAGTTGGTAGATGTTGATCCCACCTATAGTGTTGTGAGCTCCTGGGCGAAGGTCTTGTGTGTATGTAAGAAGATGTAAATTCCCTTTAGTTTTGTGAACTCCTTGTGATGGTCTTATGTTTAAGGTGATCTTGTTGTAGTGCGTGTATTGTAAGTGATTGCATTGTGGGAGCTCTTGAACCTGTGGTGGTTTTTTTTGAAAAGCAGGCACCTAGTCCCATGTTGTGAACTCTTATCTTTTCACACCTTCTTTCTCTCAATGCCTGATCCATCTCCTTCCATTTATTCCCTATTTTCCATCTCCTTTCATGTGCACCTAGTCCTTTCAATTGTTTCACTACCTTGTGCTTTTGATCCTTTTTATGTGCTTTCTATGCATGTTAGCATTTTTGATCCTGATTGTGCACACTTTATGCACATTTCTATACATGTTAAGTGTTATTGGTCTTCATTGTGCACATTTTATGCATGATTCTATGCACGCTAGGTGTTCTTGATCCTCATTGTGCATGGTCTATGCGTGTTAAGTGTTGTCGATCCTTGTTGTGCACTTTCCATGTGCACCTAGTGCTTTTGATCCTTTCTATGTGCGTTCTATGTGTGCTAGGTGTTGTTGATTCTTGTTGCACACTTTCCATGTGTGCCTCGTGTTGTTGATCCTCACTGCACACATTTTATGCGTGTTAGGAGTTAGTGATCCTTGTTGCACATTCTCCACGTGCACTTAGTGCTTCTGATCCTCTTTGCACTTTGTTCATGTGTGCTTGGTGCTTTTAATCCTCTTCACATGTGCTTGGTGCTCTTGATCCTCTTCTCATGCTCTTTACATGAGCTTGGTGCTTTTGATCCTCTTTGCAAATGCTTGATCCTTTTTTTTTTCTTTTGATCCTTTCATGCTTAATCTTTTTTCAACTCATGGTCCTTTGAATTTAGTCCTTTCCATTCGATACTTTTCATGGCTAATCCTCCTCCTTTCCCAATGCTAGTCCTCTTTCCTTGATCAACTTATAATCATGTTTTTCTTTAATCAGCCTTGGGTCGTCTTTTTTCTTTTTCGATCTTAGCCAAATGCTACAATTTTTGTCTTTTTCGATTCTCTTTAGAGTTACAACTACTCCTCTCTAGTTGATCAATCCTCTTTGTTGCTACTACTAGTATTCTTTCTCTTTGATTAATCCTTTTTATTGTTGTAGCTTATCCTCCTGAAGTTGTTCTACTTGCGTTTGGTACTGGTCATCTATATGGTTTTACCCTTATGTTAGTCTTGATGTTAACCAATTCTTTACTTCTTCCTCAATCATTAAAGAATCATAGCCTTGCTACAAAACACCCTCTTGCTTGTTGTTTAACTCATGCTTACAACCTTGCATGTTGTTGAATCCATGTTGTGTAGCCCATATTTACCCCCTTATACTTGTGTGGATCTACACACAAACTTGCCTGAAACTCTTGGTGAAAACAGTCATCCACCTCAATTACAACTACCAGAGTCCAAACTACAATAAATTTTGTTCTAACACATTTTTTTTCACATTTTTGAACTGTTTGATCTACTGTAGGACCCGATTCTACTGTTCATTTCACTTGCTTTTCTTCCTTTTTCTTTTGTTTACCTTCATTGATTTCCTTTGTAACTGCCTTTTCCATTTTTTTCTCCTTAAGATATTCAAATATTCAAAACTAGTCACAACATGTGATTGTCAATAATCAACTAAAGGTTCTTTTCCTTTTGTGTGTCTTGCCGGTAAATGACGCAACAATGGGAAGTTATGCATCCGCATGGATTCTTGAGTCAGATTTGAAGATTGCTAGGTTTCTTCAATATTACGTTCAGGGTTTCCTTCATCTAGGTTTACAACAATATTTTCTTTTAACTATTGTTCTCACATTATAAGGCTTTGGGGCATATCAACATGGTAGCATTGATCATTTTCTGACTTGTAGGTAGGTAGATCTTTAGATGTTGGACGTTGAATTATTTCACCTATGTGTAGAAGTTTTGTGATAGCATAATCCTCCCCCCATTGTTGATTATTCTCAGATTCCTTGTCTTTATGTAATCTTCTTCAATTCTTACATTGTTGCCTTTCAATGTGAGGTTAAACCCCCATAACCAAGCATTCAATTCTATTGCTCTTTGAGTTCCTTTGTTTTGTTTTGTGAAACTCTCTAGATCCCACCCCAAAGTCGAACATAATAACCCTAGTATTGTTTTATTTTGTACATGAGAAAGTGTTGGTCCCACCCTTAAACCAAACAATCTTTTTCCTTCTTTGAGTTTGGTTTTGTGAAAATGAGATGAACCACCCTTAAAAAGAACATTATTAACACATTCCAATGTGTTGGCCATCTCCTATCACCACACACTACTACACATAACAGTGTGACATATTTCAAAAAAAAGTATTTACCAACACCCAAAATTGCACACAATTGTTTTTAAAGTCTACTTTCCCACACCCAAAATCGGGCACTAAAATCATGTGTCCGTGTGTCAAATGTAAAAAGGCTAAACACATCTTTTCAAGACTGGGCATCCGGTCATAGGGTCATTTCAAAACACTTTTGAAAATGAGTGCATTCATTCATCAACGCTGATCTGCACAAGAGGGGTGCTCGGTCACCAGGTGATGTTCAGTGGGGGGCATGTTTACCCTACCCTTTATTCATGGATTCTGTCCGAACATAAAATTGCTTCACCCTAATCTGAACGAACATGAAACCATGGTATTTTTGGGTGTTTTTTAGTGCAAAATGTTGCCAGATTCCTCTTATGAAATGGGTCTGGCAACCATTACCCACAACGAGTTGGGGGGTTTTCTTGAGGCAACATTGCTAGGTGGCTAGAGAATAGGCCTCATCCTTCCCCAATAATAGAGATATCCCTAATGTCACCCTGTACTTGGACCCTAGTTTGATCCCCCAGAAAACTCTGTTTGATCCCTATTTTGAGTGTACCTGTCAAGTGAACGAAATTGGTCATAAAACTGGGTATTAATTCAGAAGATTTTATGGCTTGATTCAAGGAAGCAGCAGGCAAATTGCAGGTAATGAAAATATAAAAGATGGGGTGGAATTCCCCCCCCCCCCAAGGCCAGTTTAGGTGAGAAAACTAGATTCATCCCCTGTTATTCCATTTCCACTATTCTCATCTGGACTTCTCATTCCATCCTCAGGTTTGGTGGAACTGGGGCCTGGGACCCTCAGTTTGGGGTACTTTACAGAAAACTCTATTATAAAACAGTTTTTGAGTATATAGTCCCAAGTGACTTAGCTTATGTTTTCAGCTGCCAGCTAAGGTACACAGTCACCACTACCTTGAGGCCACTTCAAAGGATCCTTCCAGAAAGCAGTGCATGGCACGGACTTGGTACATGATTGAAAAAATATACTGTTTGGATTCCATTCCACTTCACTTTTGATCAAGAAATTGTTCCAGAATTGTGGTAGCATGCACAAACAGTTTGGTTATAGGCAGTTTCATTGTTAGCTCAGGCCACTTCTCAGGATCCTTCAAAGAAAAACACTGCATGGCACAGACGTGGTGCATGATTGAAAAAATAATATATTTTGGATTCCATTCCACTTTACTTTTGATAAAGAAATTGTTCTAGAATTGTGTTAGCTTGCACAAACAGTTTGGTTATAGGCATTTTAACTCTTAGCTGTGGAGCAGTTCTTCATGGACTCCTTGAAAAGGATCTTGATTTGTGGAAACTTCTCAATGAAGTGAGATCAATTTAAAGTATAGGGGATAACGATTTTAAGTTTTCTTTCAGAGAGTTTGAAGAGGGGAGGGCTTCTAGATGCAGACTTGTGTGACATGAGGAAGGTTGCTTTGACCACGTGTAAATGACCCAGGGTTTAGGGTGTAAATGGGTCACATTAAAAAAATGGTGTAAAAAGCCTTTTTTCAAAGTGTATTTGGATGCCAGATTCAAAATGTTTAATCCATTTCTGGGATGGATGTTATGATGCTTACCTTGCCATGCAGCTGGGATCTTTACCCATGGTAAAGCCCTTGGCATCAAACTTTACTGGAGTTGTGCTTGCTCTTAGATCCACCTTGAGTGGGCCCTTATTCCAGTAAAGCTTGCAGCCAAGGGCTTTATGTACACATAAAATTCCATCTCGGAATTTTGCAGCCTACATGCTTGCATGCAATTGTGGTGGCTACCAAACTAGGATTTGGACTTTGCACCTTTTCTTTTTTGTTTGGGGAAGAAGTTGAAGAGTCAAGAATGAGGAAAGGGAGGTCGCGTGAAATGCAAGCCCCCCATCATCATCCATGGCCTAATCAATTTTATTAGTTACAACTTTATGGAAGAGTGTTATGCTAAACCAAGCCAAACTGGCCGCCACGTCAACTGGGCCCTAAGCCCTGAACCCCCCTCGCTTAAACGGACTTGCTATTTCAGCAAAAAGGACAACTTCAGTTTCTTATTCCCAAACATATGGACACATATCTGAATGGATGGGGTTGGGTCTGGTCGTGTTGGGTTGGGTTTGGTTGGTTTGGGTTTCCTTTTGGGATGCTATCTCTTCAGGTTTTAGAGAGTGCTGGAAAATTAGCTTTTTAACCCTGTCTATATACTATACTATAGAGACAAAGATCATAATATTAGTGTACTGATATACACAGGGTGTTGAGTAGGCTTATGTGTAAGGTGTGCAGAAAGAATGTGATGGCCAATGAAATTGCTGGATTTGGTGCTCTGAATTTGTTTTCCTTACTTATCTTAGTGAACTAACAAGTCAATGTGTAGTAGCTATTTGCAGACAATGTTGGAGCACATTACTAGTGCACTTTGTTTAGTTTGTTTAACTTTTCTGCCTGGGTCAAATCATGTTTCACTTATCATTGGGCCATTCGAAGCGTATTCACCTATCATTGGACTCTGATGCTTGACTATAAGAAAGGGCCCAAGATACTACAATGAAGTAGACTTTTACAGTATCTATTTGATGGGCGTGGAGCATCATATCCGGCACAATAGTCCTTGAAACATGACAGACAAAATAGGGTACACAGTTCTAAAGATCCTTAAGACTATGTTCACAAAAGGTGACCATTGCATGTTTTCAATAGTGTCATCAAGATTGTCACAGACGCGGGACAGTGCATGAAACCATCACCATTATGGATCCTTAACTCATTTGACTTGAGAAATGACACTGATTCCTCGTGAGTTCCAGAATCCAGACAGAATTCTCCCTTCCCCACCCCTTCTTGTGCCAGGTTTGTTTTTGCCTGCTTCTGTCCTTTCCATTCTGCTGAACGGGGCTTCTTCTTTCCTCACCTCCTTGGATTTGTTTATCACAAAAAAGACTCAACCCTCAAATGCTCTTGGAAGTAAAAAGCTTCACAGCACAATCATGTGACAATTGTATTGCATAGCAGTGACTTCTCTTTCCCCCGGAACAACTAAGGTATCCAACACTTCAGAGTTGTTTTAGGAATTTCTGTTTGTAGCTAAAGTGACAATCATTCATTCAAAGATGTAGAAAAGGTGACTATCATACCTTAGAAGATTTAGCCAAATCTGGCTATAAATCAGAATTAAAGTACAAATCCTTAAGCATCCTTGTATATGTTTGGGTACACAACGAAAATCACATATATGAAACTGATGAAACCTCCAAAATCACATTTTTTTAATTTTTGGTTTTGATTTTGCAATTTGACAATACATCACCAATAGATAAAAAAGCTGATCCAACTAGCCTACCCTTCTTTTACTGTACCGACTTATCCAACATTGTAGGAAAGTATAACAAATACTGACTCCAAAACATCCAATTAGGTACGCGTATGAACCAGTGTTGGTAAGGTATCAACTTTCAAATATACCAGCCTGGTCCAAGATTGATTGTTTGCTGAAGTTTGAAGCAGGTACACCTAAAGTTGAAACTGGTATAAAATTGGTACAAATCTGGTATTATTCCCTTATGTCTTTACTAGGCTGGTACTAGTGCAAGGCTAGGGCTCAAGACATACCTGCCAGGTTGAGTGCCTGGATATGGGTTCATAAACTGCACTGTACACTATTCACAAGCTTCAATACAAAACCAACATTTCTATGAACTAGTGTTGGTCGGATCTTGATTTCAAAAACCAGACACACCAGTTCATACAACCAGCACTGAACCTACCTAAATCCCAAAACCTACCAACATTGGTAGGTTTAGGCTATTGGGCACCTTCGGGTTTAAATTTTAGGTTAGTTTCAAGGTATCTGGAGCAAAGGTTGAAAATTTTTCTAAAATGAAATTTGGATTTGGAGAATGAAATCCCATTTGCTGAAACTGAAACCTAGATGAAGCTGCTATTCATTTTAAAACAAAGACCAAGGTTTTCTAGTCATATAAGTATAATGTGAATTTTCAAGTGCAGCAATTAATATGAATTTGCAAAAAGATATAATCAGTAAGAGCATATAGTAGAGTTATTCTTAAAGTTAACAAAACACAACACTAGAACCTTGAGTTTGGTCATAAATAGGGTGAGATTATTTTTTAAAACACCTAAACCAAATACATTAGCATTCAAGGCAGGAGGATTCAGAAAACCAAGAATATTTGTCCTAAATTGAGTTCACCTTGTCTTTCTTTTTCTTTAGCGCCTCCATAGTTGCTACATATAATTTCACTACTACTACCTGTACAACTATTATAGTTAGTCTTGAACCTTATGCATTAAATGCTAGGTGTCAGCATTTCATACCCAAATTTAATAATTTTTTCTTATTTGGATACTATTGAAAAAGGGGTTTGAAGGTGAAAGGAGGCCCAAAGGTAGGGTGATTGTACAAAAAAAAATTAATACATACATTTACACGGATTTTAAAAATCTATTTGACAAATATTTACATTGGCTTTGTATAAGTGTAAAAAATATATATACGCACATCAACCATGTAAGTGTAAATGTAAAAAGTTCAGACATAAATGTAAATGATCTACACTTACATGGGATTTATACACTGTACATATGGCTATTGAGAGTTACAGGAACAACACTAAGACAAACCTTATGAGATAAATTGTGATAGTGTTAGGTGCTGTTGCATAGCCAAACAAAAAGAAGATAAAGATTATGTCATTACCTTTTGGTTTTAGTCCCAAAATAGACTTGGGACTTGTTGGGTAGTTTTACCTTAGTGAACTATTACTAGTTTAATGAACTAGCATCCAATTCATTGTTTCCCCCTCTCTAAAAAAGAAAAACCAAAAACATCAAACCCCTCTCAACTAGCCCTCTTCATTACCTTCTGCCTTATCTCATTGGCTATTAGGATTTCTATTTCCTGGCTATGTCATTCCCTAATTTTCTTCTAGAGAACCCCGTCCATGAAGGTGGATACCAATTTAAGGAAGCTATTAGTTTTAGTCCAATGAAATGGGAACTGGGCTTCAAAAATTTGAGAAGTATTTGGAACTAAGGGTTTTACAAAAAAAATTTAAAAAAAAAAAATTCAAAATGACATTGGAGGTTCTATCAAACCAAAAATCAACCAAATGTTTCTTTCAAAATCAAGAACCAAACAACACCAATATAAACTATGAACACATGCCAATAAAAAATGTTACACCCCTCATACCATAAACCTTTTCTATGTGTCAATAGGATCTACTAGAATGTCCTTTTTGAGTTTCTAAGATCCATCCTGGGTCAACTCACAATGCAGTAGAGAAATCTGCAATCCAAGGAAACGAGAGAACTGCTCAAAATCAACCCCAATAGAGTTTTGTCCAAATGTCGTTGAAATGTGCTATTGGTATGTTAGGCATAGACAAACTGACAACTTTTTGTAGAAATGTACCAATATTAGGTTTTTTCAACTTGGCAGGATTGTCAGGCTTCTTTTTCAATCCTTAGACACCTAACAAGGCAGTTTAACATTTTCATGCTTTGCCTGGCTCCTGCACAGCTTTTACCATCCTTTAATATATCAACCTAATTTCGAAAAGTCCAAGTTCCTTTCTCACATCCTTGGGTTTTGTTGCTCTATTTCACCTCTGGTGTTAAATGGATTGGATGTTACACTGTTCCCATCCATATAAGAAATTTAAAAACTTTAATACAATTTTGAACTATATTCACAGTTACTTGTACTTCCTTAGTGTTTGCACTGTGCACTTAGGGTAGAATGGCTGGTGAGCGAACACTTAAGCACTCAGGGCAGGCCGGATCCATGGGCAGGGTTCCATTGTTTCTGGTGTCCCAACAAAACTTGAACCCCTCCTATTGATGCATCTGGTGCATTATAAATCATCAAAAACGAATTAGAGTCCAGAAAGCTACTGCCCCCCAAAGTAGAGGGGGTCAAGAACTCTAAAAAAAACAACTGTCCAATGCTACAAAGCTGGTTCCGAACACTCAAAAAATTCGTTGTATGTTGCTATTAGAGTTCAAAGATAATTTGTAGAACTGAAGGTGGCACTCCTATAGCAATTTAAATCATTCTAAATTAACAAGAAATCAGAAAGTTAGAAGCTTTGAAAGTAGGAGGAGTCCAAAAAGAAGAAAAAAGAAAAAAGAAAATGTTTTGTGAGTTTTAAAGCCTATTTTTCTTCTTGCTATCTTTTCATTACTCCTTTTCCTTTGCACTTTAATGATGATTTCTAGAGTTTGAGGTAATGTTCCAATAACATTTTAAATTGCTCAAAATGAAGCACAGATGATGAAGATCTAAAAAAGTGTTCAGTGATAGGGTAGTGATTGGTGATGGGCAGTGCTACCCTACATTGAATATTTCCATATAGGGTCAAGCCAAACTTGAAGGTTTCTCAGGAGTCCATAGTTCTTGTTTTCCTCATGATTTTTCTTTGGTATTGAAAAATAGTTAAAACTAGTAAAACCAAATAAAACCAAATAATTTATCTTGGAAGGCAACAAAGAACATCTCTCACCCAGTTTTTTCTTTACAAAATTGAGTGGAGATTTTATGTAAGAACAATACATTCTACACTAGAAAAAAAAACATGCTCTTCAATTTTTTCACAAAATAGCAAAATTTCACCACTTAACAAAATTGTTGCTCTCACCCTTCTAAAACGTCCTGACTCTGACCCCACAAAAAAAAAGTTGAAAAACTGATGAAGAACTGGTGGCTCTTTCACGAAAGCAAATGATTCTTTGAGGTTTTTGAAACACCCAAAACTGGCAATTCTTTGATTCTGTTTTCCTCAAATACCTGAAATTGGTCAGTTTTTTTATTTTGATTTTTCAAATACCCAGATTTCTAAGCTTTGAATGGTGGGTTGCCCAACACAGCTAAAAGCCCCCTTACCCATGAACAAGTCCTTTGAAGCCCCCCTTCTAAAGAAAGAGCAGTATGGAAGGGGAAGATAAAGGAGACAAAAAAAGTCCACAAGGGGAAAATCTTGTCTTCTTCCCAGTTCCAATTTTGGAAAAAGGACATGAGAAGGGACTGGTCGACTAAGGGACGCTTCCCCCAAGTTAACAAATAGCTGTTCAATCAGATCACCTAGATTTTGGAAATAATAATAACTTGTGGAATAACAATTTTCAATTGTTGAGTTGGCCCTGTTTTATGGTTCAAAAACATGTAATATATTTAATAAAAACAACAATGTTCAACCCTCGATTTGGACCTCTCTTGTAGTTCCAAAATCATATGTATACAATACTTTATAAAAGTACACTACAATGTGTGCCCAAGAGCACAACCCACATCATGTCACACTACCTAATAATAATAATAACAATAATTGCAGCAGCTGCACTAGCAAGAAAAGAATCATTGATTTGCATCAGGCAATTGAGTACTAGATTGTAATCATAACTATTAGTAAATTTGCTACACCCCACCATCAATCTGTATTGTCCAGTTTGGTTTAGCAGATTAAGTAGGATCTAAGCTGGAGAATCAATGTGTACCAGTGTTTTTTTCAAAAGGAATTTTTAATTGTAGCCAAAGTGGTTATTATCCATAGGAAGATGTAAAAGCAGTGACCATCATCTCTTGAAAGATTTAGGCAAATCTGGCTATACACCAAATATGAAGTACAAATCTTCAATCATCCTTTTATGTTTTGACTGCACACTAAAAACTAAGTATAAAAATATGATGATTTTTTTTTTAAAAATCTCTCACTTTTGGCGATTGAAAACCCACAAAATCACTTAATTTAAATTTAAATTTTTTTTAGCCAATTAAAAAAAAAGCCTGATCTGTATTGTATAGTGTAACAAAGCACAGATTAAGCTAAGTAGGATTTAAGCTGCTGTGATGGTAGTTTAGGGTTTGCTGCTGCTAGGGGCCGGCCCTTGCTGCTGCTGCTACTGCAGTCTAGTGTTTTCTGGACTAGATTTCTCTGAATCTGATCGAGCACCCGGCCCCGGGGGAGGGATCGATCCTTGCTGCAATATAACGTTCTTTTTAAATAATTTTTTGAAGTTAATTCTTGACCAGACTTAGTTGTCTAGTCGCTTTGTATGGATTGCAATTAAAGCTTGTGAACATTATTTAGTGTACATACTACACTGGGAAAGTTGCGAGTCACGTGGATCGAACTCAGGCTGGTGCCCGGCCGGGGTCGGTCCAATTGAGCCTTATGACGTTGTTGTTGTTGTTGCCGCTGCTGCTGCTGTTTCTGTTTTAGTAGTACTAGTTTGGGATTGTTGGTAGTCGTAGTAGTACTACTACTAGTATACGCTGTGTTTGTCGCAGTAGCAGCTTCCCCGGTATTCACTAGTTTGTACGACAACGCGTTGCTGTCGTCGTTGTGCCGGCTTGAAAGTCGTGCCCAGCTTGCTTTTTTGTTTTTCCTGTCAGGCTGCTGCTGCTGCTGTTGCACGGTCAAAAGAAAATTTTACATACATGTCAGATGCTGTTTTGTTAAGGTCTTCATGGAGGCTGTTGGTTTTTATTGCAACACGAAGCTGAAAACTGCAACACCACAGTAAGTGTTAAAGTATGTGCTACTGCTGTTGGTGATAGGACGTCACGGACAGCCTTCTAGGTCTCAGTGCCGCCTTCCTCCGATGCCGTCCGTCGTCGGCACAGCTTGCAAGCTTCCGGTGTGTGCAGCGCGCGCGTGTGTGTTTCTGCCAACAGGATGAATTCAGTTAGTCGTCTTAGTACTACAACATTGTCAACTAAGAATTTTCATCAATTCAGTAAGTCGTCTTAGTACTGCAACTGACTTCACTAGGATTTTCATCAATTCAAGAAGTCGTCTTGTAGTACTGAAGAATTTTCAATGTCTGCAAACGTCCTAGCGTGCGCGGGAACTCCCGATTCCCGATTCAGAGCTTCGGATGTTGTTGAGAACTACTTTTTGCTGAATTTTGTATTTCTTTTTCTTAGGGTGCACTAGAGAACTTTCGCTTCCTACCTTCTTGTCATTCTAAGTTGCAGCTTGTTGAGCTTCTTTCTTTTCAGATAAATCATTAGGGCACCCGCAGCACTTCTTATAATTGTGTTCATTCTAACGCACTGTGCACGAGGGCTAGCTGAAGAAATCATCACCAGCTGGAGCTCACTAGTACTGTAGATAGCCGGGCTGTAGCGCCGTGCAGCTTCTTTCGTTTTGTTCTCATCCTTTTCACAAGCTTGACATATGAGATCTTTTGTGGATATGGTCGCTGCTAACTGCAACAGAGCTGGAAGTGTTGACCTGCGAACGAGCGAGCAGCAGTCGGCCAACACGACCCATCTCCGGGTAGCTCAGTGCGGCGGTTCACTCACATGATATTCAAGCTACAGCCTACAATACACGAAACCAAGCTCAGATAGCTGCCGCTGCTGCTCCTGCAGCTGCTAGATGTCACCTGCTCCACAAGCTGCTGGATTAATCCAAAGACAACAACTCTCTCTCAGTTCTAGCCGCCTCATGTCAGTTCGCAAGGACGTTGTATAGAGGATTCTACCAGCTTCGACATGTCAGGTCGCAAATAAAGACGTCGCACATCGGACCCGCCTGATATGTGAAGATCGATATTCCTGGCCGAGTCGGCCATTTGCGAATTTGCAGGTACCGATCAGAGCATTCTGCAGCGCAGTTTGAAGAAGGGTAAAATTAGGCTGTTCAATCTAGCTTGATGACATGCAGACTCCAAGCTCACCCGGCCTGCTACATGCGGCCAATGCCAATACTCTTGGCTGCTTCCGCGAGCAGCTGAATACGGCCTCCTGTAACTTCCTAGACTATTGGGAGTCACAATCCAAGAAGAGGAAGCTGCAGCTGATCGAGACTCCCGTCTTGCACAACAACATTGCAAACCAGCTTGACGTTCAAGTGCAGCTGCAGCAGGATCCCGCGACGTATCCACATCGACCCAGCTATAGTACAGGTTTTGAGCACTACTCTGGTTCCACAGGTTATGAATGTCTTTCAGAAAGAGAGACTCTGTACACAAGTTCGCGGGGTGGATTCGGCACAGCAGTCGACAACTTGCAGCGAGTTCTGGAGTTGAACCTGCTGAATCCTACTACTACTACTGCACTAGAGCCTGCTGGGGATCTTCAGTCACCGACTCAGAACCCGGACCACAACGTTGGTGGGGATTCTAGTGCTCTGACATCAGAGCACTTGCATAATAATATGGCGGATCACGAAAGCTTTGGCTCCAGGTCCAGCAAGTCCGAGGATGAAGTTTGTGGCGCCTTTGCAACTCCTGGAGCTGAAGATTCTGCAGCTGGCCCTTCTTCTTCAATCATGCTCTTCACTACGTCCGCATCTGTTTCACCTCGACAGGAAGCTGGTTCACCTACGGCCGACTCTTCCATAGCTGCAGCAGCTAATAAGCTGCCCAAAATGGAGGAAAACCGAGCTCCTCCTCAGGAGGAGCTGATGAGCATCATGTGCTTTCGTCGATCTAGCGAGATCTCCGAGCATGTGAAAACAGCATCTGAGGCGCGGACTGATCAGCGCCTGGGGATCATGGACAGGCCGGAACGACGTCCTGGATACAGGGACGAACTAGCACTAGCTGCAGCGGTCACAGCTACAACAGCTGCCTCAGTATTACAACACCACGATGCCGGTGACTGGCTGCAGCTGGGACTTGGAAGCTGCACCTCAAAGCCTTCAAGCTCTGCAGTCGAGATTCACACACTCAGAGATGTGATCCTTGATCTGCCCAGCTTTGAAGCTGGTGTAAATTCGGAACTTAGAAGTCTCGGCCGATCAAAAGAGCAATTACCCAAATCAGCTAGTAATCATTCTGAAGCTTCTGCACCGCGCATGGCCGGACTGCAAACTGCCGATTTCGCTGATCTGCTTTTGCAGCAGAAAAGCGAATCAATGCTCCAGAGATCAACTGCTAGTGCCCAGCTACATGAGACGAAGGAATGGAACTTGCCCACGGAAAGCTCTAGAGATCATAACTCAATGCAGGCGCAGCTGATCGACTATGTGCATCCTGCAAGCAGCAGCTGGGAGAAGACAAATCGACAGGAGCTGCACACAGGCGGCAATATTCTTCGTTATGACGAGGCTGCTGCTGCTGATGATCAGAGAGTAGTGACAACCGTCCCAGCAGCTGCAGCTAGTCGATTGCCCTGGTCTCATGAGATTCCTAGCAGAAGAACAGCTGCACAATCCGATACTAAACCTGTGAAACCGGAACGACTTCTACTAGATTTGAGAGGCGTCATGGGTAGTAGCTGTGACATGGCGCAGGATTGCGCAGCTGCATCGGCTAGAGGATCGGATCATGGGTCAGTCGGTCGAGGTCTTGGAGAAGCTGGTGGCCCAGAAGCAGATAAAGTCGAGGGGATTTTTGCGGGACCTGCAGCAATTGATCGTCGCTTGAATCAAGCTGCAGGAAGTGATGACTCGCTCGAAGCTGACATACACTTAGCGGCACTGAAACGAGCATTCCCAGCTCCGGCGTTCCAATCCAGCACACGGCCAACGCAAGCCGGGAGCACCAGGCCGGTAACAATCCTAGAACCCAGCCTAATCATCGCATATAGTTGACCCTGGAAAGAAAAACTTCACTAGATTCTTGCACGTCTTTTTAGCCTTGATCCTCCAGAGCATCATGTGCTTCTTTTGTACGCCTTTTGTACGAGAAGAATTCATTTCGGATGTGGACTGACAGTAGTGATGAATATCGAGGCCCCAGGCCAATGTGGGCTCGACGCTCAATGCAGGTGTAGCGACCGTGCAGCAGCAGCTTGAAGCTGGATCTTCATCCGGGACCAGCCGTGGAACGATCAGCCCGGTGCATCATGATGATGCTGTGCAAGCAGGAGGTTCCATGACAAGAAATTTGTTCGACTGTTTGCCTGGCAGCAGCAGTAGGAGCTGCAGGCCACCTGAAATGCAGCAGCAGCTAGACCTTCTGCTGGGCATCCATGCGCATGTTGGCCAATCTGCAGCAGCAGAGTCCAGATTTCGTCATGCTAGCCACGGCTTGGTGGGTGGACTCAGCCGGAACCGATTAGATTCAACAACTCGAGAATCCGCGAGCCCGACTGGGCTATGGTTCAAGCTTCAAGCAGCCGAGAACCAGTAAATATTTCGAAACGTTTTGCTAGCGAAATATCTCTCTCTCTCTCTCTCTCTCTCTCTCTCTCTCTCTCTCTCTCTCCTTGTGTGATTATTCCTCAGGCCTACAACTGGTCGAGAATAACATTGCTGATGATATATTTGAACTCTTGATCATGTCCTGTCGATTGCTGGTAGCTACTTATTAGAGATCAATACCTTGTATTAGTGCATTGTTGTTCCTGCACGTTGTTGACTGACTTTTTCTGACTCGCGGGAACTGCAGATCTGCCACCCCGCCACCATTGCACCAAGTCGCAAAATACTACCTAAGAGTAAAGTACGTCCCTTGTTCCGTCTATTTATGCCGCTTCCCTGGGCTGAATTTCACAGGGAGCCCTTGGATGATTCTTTCGCTTGTGGAAAAATTGTCTAACTTTACGTCCAAGAATAGACTAAAAGCGCTCAAGTAACAGAGAATTAATTGTGCAACACAGGAGTTTTGCAACATTCCCAGTGCTCCAGTCTCACAGGGAAAGTTCAATTATGCCATCTAGACGGGTACACTTAACCAATGTTGGTGATCTTTGGAAAGCACCTATTGGGGAAAACAAATTTTCCCTTTGACATTGGTTCTAAGAGGGATTTCTAACAGGGATAACTGAGAGCTTTCCCACATTGCACACGGGAGATGTACGAAAACTCGTTGTGTTTCCGGTGCAAAATACGGTGTCCAGAAGGAACCAACCAGGATACCAGATTTCCTGATATTCAAGCTGTCTTTCTTAGTCAAGAAAAAACTAGTTAGCTAAATCGCGAACTACCGAATCACACGAAGATTGGGCAAATATTCACCGTCTAGTGAGGCATGGCTAATTGTACGCAACTGCAAAATTCTGCTGATCTTTAATACGCCGTGTGAACTTGTCTGTCTGTGTTGCACAATGTTAAATTGCAGGGATGCGAATATGCCGGTGTCAGTTGTGAAGAAATACCTGGTGAGAAAGCTTGGTCTTGCAGACGAGTGTGAGGTAATAATATATTCTCCGCTTTATATATAGGACAGCTTAATTATATACATGTGCTTTGCAGCTAAATTTCCAAATTCCAACATGTCATGTGACTAGAGGGATCGAGTTTTCTTTGTTTTCAATGCTTGCTTGTGTGTGTGTGTGTGTATATATAGTGATGCAGTGAGTATTTAACAGATCCAGATGCCCATGATGAGAGAATCTTGTAGTTGCCGGTATCTCAATCTCTATGATCATTTTTTTTCTGGTTCTGCAAATGTAGATTGTTTTCATCTCGAGCTGCCACACACTTAGAATTGTTGGAAATTGTGAAAGAATAGAGCTGAGTAAAGCACAGATTTAGAAGCGAGAGCAACTTGTGTAATCTTAAGGTTGGATGGAGAGCCCATAGTAAATTTGTGTTTTACTCATCTCTATTCTCTCATTGATCCGCTCTCAATTTCCAACAAAAATGCCATTAGACTGTAAAAATCAGTAATAATAATATTGTTACAAACCAGGATGATGATTTCTTCGTAGCATGGTTTCTTTTTGACATGTATAAATTGTCATGACTGCAGGTGACTATATCGTGCAACGGGCAACCTCTAAACTCCTGCTTGCCACTACATAATGTGCGAGAGTTGTGGCAATCAACTAGAGCTCCTCTCAATCTAAACCCTCCTGTTGCTGCTGCAGGCTCGGCACCTAATGTGGCTGCAACTACTGATCATCATCCCGCATCAATAGCAAACTTAACTGGACTGATCCAACAAAATTTTACGACTGATCATTATCATACATCCTTAGACAGCCCCTCGACACTCCTGATTTCTCCAGAGGATGTAACCACGGTTCTTGTTTACAGTCGCGCAGCTCGTCATCAATAATCCCCAAGTCTGCAATAACTCTCTCTAGAGCTCGAGCTCTCTCTTTTTAAATTAGATCAAATCCAGAACCACGCATGAGTCATAGCTTATAGCTGCATTAGCAATCTCAACTAGATTGTTCAAACTATGTTTAGATCAGCATCGATCCAGGTAGCTAGCTGTTGCTGCCTTGTAATTAGTACAAATCTTCTGCAATTAGCTGCATGTCCCTGAGGTCACTATGCATCTAGCAATCTTGATCCATCAGCTGGCAGCTCACAGAAGTTCCAGGTTTTTTCGAAGGGATCTAGATTTCTCGATGCATAGTTTCTAGATTTCTGGAATATGCAGCACTTGCAGCACAGTCCATTTACAGTCCGACCCTTAGCTTGATGACCTTGAACTCTAGAGCTCTAGACTCTCTGGTAGTTTCATTCTGGTAGTTTTTTTTATTCATAATTCAGAGCCTCAGGGGTCGAGTCTTCATAATAAGGACCGTTTTACAATTTCATATGAGTTGGTTACATAACTGGAGACTTCATGACTTTCAAGATATGGCAATTGCAGTTCAATCTAGTATTGCTCTGATTTCAACTTGTTTTGTTCCATGATGGTCCTTTTTTCCTTTTTGTTTTCCTTTGGGGGGGGGCCGGGGTGCGGGGAGGGGTATCCTAATTTGTTATAGTACTTATCGTAATAAAGACCTCCTTGGACATTTCTAGTGTATGGCCCATTGCAAAGCTTAAAAACCTGTGGAGCATTTTGGAAATCAAAATGCCCACAGGTATGGGCATTCCATTTTTCAAAATGTGCTGCATCTTTTTTTATTTATGCATGATCATGGGAATCATTTTTTCTTAAATCCGAGTGCAGTCTTTATGCTTGGTAAAGCTCTCAGCCACGAGCTTCAGGGTAATCGGACCTGCACTTGGCTCCACTCCGCCCTTATTCCGGTAAAGCCATTGGCCTTGGGCTTTACCCTACACTCAATGTGCATGTAGGCTTTTATATATGTAGTTGGTATACTAGGGATTATGTGGCCTAGTATCCATCCTTGTACCACCCATTGGAAACCTGTTATGACTCAGTTGTGGATGAACCACAACTTGGAACCAAGTTCGTAACAGTAAACCTCCTAGACTTCTCCCCCACACTACCTAGGTAACTGCCTATGTAAGTGGGTTAAGTATCAAAGGTGGGTAGGTGGCAAAGGTAAGTGGTTATTGTATCTATGTGGGTAGGTGAGTAAGGCACTTGGTGGTACTATGTATGTAGATGCATGTGGATAGTTATTAGATAGCTAGTTCCTCAGTCGGACAGGATTACAATGAAAAAGTGTTTCTCTGTCCACACACCGTCCATCTTGCATGGTGGGGTAGTGGGTGCTGGTTCACTTTGGCCATATAGTAAACCTCTAGGTAGTCATTTTACAAGGAGTCTTGAGAAGCCTGACTTAGAATTGAAGCCTTATTGTCCTTCAACACGCTTCTAAGCCTTCTAATTCATGCTAATAATTTAGGAGTCCTTCAAACCGGAAGGACAATAGTCCAATCCTTCAATCAGAAGCCGGGTACTTCAAATAAGGTTCATGCACAATATAAAATAGTAGAACAATATGCGTGTTCCATTAATTCAGTTTAAATAGTGTCCACAGTATCTCCCAAATTCAACTTGATGAATTTTTCTTTGAACTGGTTAGTCTCAGTCGAATGATTCAATAGCACAGCCCTTAACCATGAGCCTGAAAGCCATGCCCGTCAAATTTAAAGCGTAGTTTTAAGAAGTGTAATGGGTTCACAGGAGTCACCTGCATTTTTGTAACTTCAACCACCACTGCAGGACCTTTGAATGACCCTAACAACAAACTGAGTGCAGAAAGACAAATGACACACAAGCTGCAGATTGAGTTCTCAATGTCCAGGAGATAAAATGATTGATGAGGGTTCAATCAGATAAATTTCAAGACATGGTAAGGACTATATACAACAATAATCTGTAGTCTACACCTTTGATCTATCTCATGGATCATCTGCAGAATTGGATAGTCATGGATCTCCCTCCTCACATGAAATTATTATTGATGGAGTTGAAACTTTTGAAAATCTATTAACTTGGATGCATAACTAGATGCTTTCACCATCCGATGTCAATTCAATTGCCCAACTAAAGATTGAACATTGGTACTATCTTTTCTGTTTGCACAGCACAAATGCGGAGTGCTCACATACACATGCTTAACCATGCTACAATTAAGAAACAAGTTGACATTTGGAAACTGAATTTGTGCCTAAGCCAAAGACCATAACTTGGACATTGGAGAATCTGTTGAAGTACTTGATTGAAACTAATTTAGTACTATTTAGTGCACTAACTTGCCAGAGCACCAACAACTTCTCCAAGGCAAATTTTCAATTAAATTTATAGGACACCTATTAGAAATTGACAAATGCTCAAATATTTATGCTTTCATACTCCAATACCTTACAACAAAATTGTTCATAATACCTCATAACTCCAAATTTTCAATTTTGTGTGTCTTTTGAGGCTTCTATCTACAGCTAGACCTGCTTAGGAAGGGAAATGAGGAAGGGGAGAGAGAAAAAATGAAGTTGAAAAGTTCAGGTAAGAAGGAAGAAATAAAAGGTTGTGGCATAAATTGTGAGTTTCAACAATGAAAACAAGAAAAACCATAACCTCAAAAAACTGTCAACGACATGACTTGCATACCAAATGGATGAAACATTATTCATGAATGAGATTAGTTGTAAATAATGGCCAAATTGTTGCTATATATACATGGGTGAAAGGGAGGTTGCATGTCATAAAACCAATCTTCTTTTCATTCAGATTTGCAATACAAGTAAATTGTATTATATGAAAAAGAAATATGTACATGGGAAAAAATGTATCACATGTAATTTATGTTATGGATGATTTTTTGTGAACAAATTGTGTTAATTAATAAAATTAACCATGGACAAACACAATTGGGATTTTTGGTCAAATATTTATGTATCTAGATTTGAACTTTGACAACATGTCTTAACTAAAATCAAACTTCAACAATAAAATTGACCAAAAGGGTAAATTGAACACATATATGGATGAATTAATTGTTAACATGTAATGAACCATACCATAGGGACAAATTTATATGTTCATAAAATTTATTGTATGATGAAAGTGAATTTCTCAATTGAAATTGACAAACATGGATGTTGAACATTGAAAGGTCTACATGGGTTAAATTTTACTCAACAAGTAAAACCATGTTTCCATGAGCTAAAAACCATGTCAAATCCTAATCAGAATTGCATTTTTTATTACATATGTATATGTGGTGTCATTTTAATGACATGTTAATCATAGCAAGTTGTGTTTTATGATTAATATGAATGCTAACAAATCTCAATTAAATTATTAAATATTTCAATTTAAAGTTTTGATTCGAACAAAAGACTTTTAAAGTTGAACAAATGCTCCATCAAACATGATTATTTTCACGAAAGGTTTTTTAATTCTCCTAATAAAAATTTCTTGAAATTAATTTTTTTTAATAATAAGGGATTATTAGACATGCCTAAAAAGCACTCAAAACTAATAAGAAATATGTAACTTCATTTTTTTCCAAAAATTATAAAATTTAGGGTCTATTTGAAATTCATGAATCCTTTATGACATGTAAATGTGAATACATGCAATGTATATGGTGTTTGAAACAAAATTGTAGTTTGTAATACAAAAAGCTAAATCTCAAAATAGTTAATAGGGTCTAACATGATTTGAAAATGTGACCATTTTTCAAGAAAAAACCCAAAACTTTGGCAAAATTTGTACACTTTTAAAAATTCATTTTTATTAAAAAATTATTAACACAAAACATGTGATATATTGGGAAAAATAAATATATTAAATAACAAGTTGAAAAACATTTCATTCAAAATTTTCTTTTTATGAAAAAAAAAATTACAAAAGAACTATAGTCTTTCATAAAAAAAGTAAACACATTGGTTCATCAAAACATGATTTTACCAAAACCATGAAATTTCACAACAAATAACACCAAAAATAAACTTACATAGATTAAAACTAATATATGTATGTCTAAGCCACATTATAAGGCTTTTCCAAGTGGTTAATAAAAACAACCTTTGAATCCCTAGTGGAAAATAACTTATAAATAGTTTTTTAAAACCGCAAAAAAACCCCAATCACAAAAAGGGGTTACTAATAGTTGCCTTGGGATCCATGGAAGGGAAAAAATGGAAGCATAGGTACTATAGAAAAAAGAACTTGGCAAGAGGAGGGGGAAAAAAAAGAATGTGATTGAAAAAGGAGTATGTGGGAAGGGAACAATAAAACATGTGTCAATATTTTGCAACGATTCATCATGCGATATTTGGACAACTTGTATTTTTATAATCAATTTTATCTTTGAAATAATGGAATATACTAAATGGAGGAAACATTGGTCATGGATGAAATTGATTACAAATATATAATACTAGAAGAAAAACAAGGATTTGCAACCTAGTGTCTAAAACTAGTTTTTAGTTATAAACAACATTTACAACTAAAAGATCATCTTGTCATAGAATACAAGGACATCCATCATATACACATATCGAAACATTAGGGTATGACTATAATGCAACTAAAATGTGAACCAACAATACTCCAACACATAACAACCGAACAAGCTTCCACTATGTGACATATGACAACATCAAAGCTAGTTAATGTTTCTATTTGTATAAGTAACAAGATTTTTTGTCACCATTCAATCAAGGTCAACTATATTCTACTGCATGGTAATTGATGAATGGACATAACACAAAGTAACTTACATAGCACCTAGGCTAAACATAGACTTAGGCCATGTGACACATTGGCATATACCTAGACCTAGGACATGTGGCACCTATATTTAAGCCCTTCCACATGACATCTAGGCTTTTACTTAAACTTAAACAACATGGCACCCAAGCCTAAACCTCGGCCATGCCAAATGGCACCTAATCAAGCCTAAACCTAGGTCATTGGCACTTAAGTTAGACCTAGCCTAAAGCATGTGTCAGCTTGGCTAGGCCTGAACCTCAAGTAGATAAGTTAGGCCTAAACCTATGTGACTTATGTGGCTTTTAATCTAAACCAAGGCCTAGTAGCCTAGACCACCTATGTTAGCCTAAATGCATAGGTAGGTAAGAGGGTAGGAAATAAACTTGAGGAGCTCACTTCCATTTTATTCCAAATGGTGTGCAAAGAAATAAAAGGTGCATCTTATTGAAAAATATATAATTTATAATTTACTTCAATGTACATAAGGTGTCTAATTCATTATGAAAAATACTTGAAATATATCTAGTATATTCTAGAATACACCTAAAATATACAAAGAGTGATCTCCCTAAGGAAATAGGTTGGTAGGTAGTTTAGGTTGTATGTAAGTAGCCTACCCTAGCTTGGGTAGGTAGCCTAAAGCCCATATATCAAGTTATAGACCACCAATAACATATTAGTTGCATAAACAACCAAGAAATGTTCATGTATGCAACTCAAAAGATATAAAGCAATTTATTTTTATGAAAAAACACAAAAAATCATCCATGTCATTGTTTTTTTGCACTATTAGACACAAATTAATTGCATAGACCATCACATGCAACTTTTTTGTTACATGAAGATCCAATATAATGGCAAATGTCAACTAGTTGCATGGTAATTGCAAACAACAGTTTTTCTTTTAATCCAAGTTGTCCAAATATGACATCCAAATGAAATGTGAAGACATCAATGAAAATAAATTTATGTAAGTTTTCAACTACATGTATACATTAAATTATGTCCATAGGTCAAATCTACCTTACAAATTACTAATTGACATCATATGGATAAAATAACTTGATGGATGAAATTGACTAAAAACATGAATGAACACATATACATGAATGAATTTAGAATATAAAAATGGACCAAGTCACATGGATGAATTCCTATCCTCAAAATCTACTAAATGGATAAAATTGCAGTCTTGGATGAATTGAATTGATAAATATTTGTTCATTTGTGAATATACTTATTTCCCTCCTTACTTTATTTTAAAAGGTAGGCCTACATACCTATTTCATTTCCCTTTGGGTCCATTCATAGTAAAAGGAAGCACAGGTGCCAAGGTCAGAATCCTTACCAAGGATTGCACTTTACATGTGTCCTACATGGATTAATCTATTAAATACCAAAACTATATTTTAAATGTAATTTCTAGGATTGAATATCAATATTGTGACCAAACATGACCCATATTATAATAAAAATTATTTTATTTGCATGAGGACCTAGATTATAGTCAAATGTACACTTTTGTTTTCAACCATGATTACAAATTTTGAACCTTTTTAACCATTAAGGACATTCAAAATCAAAATTAACAACATTCGTTCAAAGAATTGAATACATGTGCATTTAAAAATATAAACACATGTGGCCCTTCTCATGAAATATATTAAAGCCCATAATAAAATTGAGAACATTTGATGAATGTTTGAATAACAAAAAGCACATTCAAATTTTATAATCCTTAAAAAAACCCTATCAACAAGTGTTTTGTGTATGATAAAGGACTCTAATAACATAATGAAATGACTCCAAAATTGTAGGATATCAATTTCATGAATAAACAAGCAAAACCCCAAAACATGAACAAATAATTCATTATATATAATTATTGGTGATTTTTTAAAGTAGTAGAAGTGCAATTTTCACTACAATCAACAAGTGATTTGGCTCCTTTTACTATGAATGGACCCTTTTGCTAGACCTACCTCCTTACTTACAAATTGACCTTCAAATGTTATTTACCTTCAACCTTCTTCTATGTTTTTTTCCAAGCAAGCCATTTTATATTAAGTTGTGAAATGGCCCAAAAACAATTTTTTTGAAATTTTTTTTTAATTACGATATTCCCCATAAACATGTATCAAAGTGGAAATATCTTTAATATGGGATGGGTACTCATGGTTTTCAAGATTGTGAGATGGTAAATAAACACTTTAAAGCCAATTGCATTGTCTACATTGGTCATTCAAATTGTCAAATCAAACAAACAACCCATTCACAATGAATCCCAATTAGATTCACCATGAAACACATCAACATATTCATGAATTTACATATTCATGACTGGTTTCTTTTATTATTTTTATTTTTTAGTCATACATGACACACATGAATACAAATTCCTTTAGTCACATTGGACAAATCACATAAAATTTCATTTGGCACCAAGTTTAAATAATAATTGCATGAAAATGCGGTTACACCCACTTTTCTTCCAACTAACATCCAACTTACATGGCATAATCATTTACATCTACAGTTTTTATGACTAAAATGTCTAATGGCATATATGTTACTACATGGCATGGTCATTTATAACTACTTTTATGACTAAAATGTGAAAACCTAAGGACACCTAAATTTTTTATCACTAAAATGTTGACACATGGCAAGCTCCAAGTTTAACAAATTGCACCATGTGGCTTACCTAGGCTAACTTAGGCTAGGCCACCTATCCTAAAATAAATATGTTTGGTTGCCTAGGCTAAAATATGGATTAAACATCTTAAGTAATTTAGGCTAAGCACCTTGGGCTAAAGTAAACTTAAACACCCTAGCTTAGACTAGGGTAATATTCCCCTACGAACCTAAAAAGGATGAAGGTAGGAGGACTTGAACCCCTCAACCTCCACTTTGAGGGGCAAAGCCCTTTGCCATTACACCACCACATTTTATATACAATAAATGAAAGTATCACAAACATATAAAGAATAAGTTTTTTTAGCCTAATTTAGCCTATGCCTCCTTAGTCTAACCTAAGCCAACCAACATCTAGCCTAAGCCTCCATAGGCTATTTAAGCAAATCTAGGTCTTCCTAGGCTAAACCTAGGCAACCTAGTCTACCTTGGGGCTACTTAAGCTAAACTAGGTTATATTAAGTTATATTAGGCTACACTTGGCAAAAGTAGGTTATTTAGGTTGCACTTAATTATATTTGACTATACTTGGCTATATTACGTTAAACTTGGTTCTACTTGGTTAAACTAAACTATATTAGAACAAATTTGACAAAAGTAAATTATTTTAGTTAAACTTGGCTATACTTGACCATGTTAAGTTAAACTTGCCTATACTAAATTATATTTGGTTAAACTATATTATATTCAGTCAAATTTGGCAAAAGTAGGCTATTAAGTTAACCTTAGTTATACTTGGCTAAACTAAACTATATTTGGCTATATTTGGTTATACTAAATTATACTTGACTAAATTAGGCTATACTTGGCTATATTAGGCTAAATTTCATTATACTAAATTATATTTGGCTATTTTTTATTAAACTAGGTGACGCACTCCCAAGTCCCTAGTTAGCCCCAAGTTGGGGCTAAGTCACTCAAGTTGCGGAAGTACGAGGGACTCGGGGCACGTTCCCAACTTCTAGCACTAAAGGGGTGAAAGGGGTGTGTTGAAAGCTCCGAGATTAGACTAGGAAGAGGGACAAGCTTACTTAGTTATTGGTCATGTGTCACAACCCCACTTTGGGATAAGTGTGAGGATGAAACTCACACCCCCAAAAATGGGAAGTTAGAGTCCTCCGAGATTCCCAAAAAATCAAAGCTCTAGTTCAAGGGTCAAAACACCTTGCATTGAAGTGTTCTTTATATCAATGGAAAGTTCTTGAAGTGTAGATGCCCAAAATGGCCTCGCATGTGCCATTTGGACATCTACAACCCAAGTTATGGGCAAAAGAAGGGTTGGGAGTCAAACTGGCAGTTTGACTCCCGACCACTAAAAGTTAGGAATCGACCTCTTCTGACGTCTGCTGAAGGAGTGTGACATGGAGTTGAAATGCTCTCGAGGAGAGCTACAACTTTGGTTTAGACCTCGTCCTAATCTGAGTTTGGAGCGAGGAGTTATGAGCGTCCAAAATCTCGAGAGTCCAAACCGGGACAGTTTCGGGACTCCACTTTGGGAGTCCCGAGAAAAAGAACCATTTGGATGTAGGTGCGACAAAGAGTCGCAAAGATTACTATATGGGGGAAGGTGGTGGTTTCCCCCGAGTCCGGGCCGTGGTGAGTCAAGTGAGTCCAAATGCTCGTGGCTTGTCCCAACACCCAAGGGTGTTCCCGAATGTGAACTAACCCTCTTGTGGTTGGTTTTGGATGCAAATTCGAGTGAGATAATACTTGTCCCTCTTCCTAATCTAATCCCGGGACTTCTAACATGCCCCTTTACCCCCTTTTAATGTTGGAAGTCGGGAGCAAACCTCAAGTCCCAACTTTCCGCAATTGAACGCACTTAGAAGTTGGTTAGAACTCATTCTGCAAGTGGGTCTAGCAAGGGACTTGGGAGCGCATCATCATGCATCCAAATCCAACCAATAAGTTGATTAGAATTCATTCTGCACATTTTAAGTGTTGGGACAAGCCCCGGGCAACCTTGGATTCACTTGACTCACCACGGCCCGGACTCGGGGGAAGCCACCACCTTCCCCCATATTGTATTCTCTGCAGATTTCTACCGCACTTGCATCCAAATGGCTCTTTTTCCCGGGATTCCCAAAGTGGAGTCCCGAAACTATCTCGATTTGGACTCCCGGGACTTTGGGCGTTCATAACTTCTTGCCCCGAACTTGGATCAGGACAAAGTTCAAATCAAAGTTGTAGCTCTCCTTGAGAGCTTTCCAACGGTGTGTTGCACTTCACCTGCATGCACCGGAATTGGGTTGATTCCTGACTTTTAGTGGTCAGGAGTCAAACTGCCAATTTGACTCCCGGCCCTTCTTTCGCCCATAACTTGTGCTGTAGATGTCCAAATGGTTCATGCGAGGCCATTTTGAACATCTACATTTCAAGACCTTTTCAACAATATAATGTGAGGTGTTTTGACCCTTGCAATCGTGCTCTGAGTTTTCGGGAGTCCCCAGACTCCCAAGTCCCATTTTCGGGAGTGTGAGTGCCGACCTCACACTTCCCTCAAAGTGGGGTTGCGACACTTTCCCCCACTAGAAGAAAAAGGTCAATGTCTTCATTGACACTTAGAAATTTCCTTTCGTAATTGCAATCGCCTTCTTTGGATCTTTGGCCATTAAATGCCGACTTTTGCGACCGAACCTTGCTTCAAGCTAACTTAGGCGTCCCCAAGTTTCCAACACTTTCTTGGCAAGTCCAAGGGCATCTCATAGAAAACCCTTAACTCTTGCTTCATCAAAAGACTAAACTAGCCTAATTGACGGAGCCCTCATTTGGGAGGCCATTCTTTCAACCTTCCCCTCATGAGGACTCGAGTCAAGTCTAATCTTGACCTAAGCTATTGACACGACTCTTTTCCCAACCTTGTGCCTTGATCACAACAATCAAGCCTTGATTAAAAGGTTTGTTTATCAAAGTACGAGAAACGACATTTAGGTTTTGCGAAAACCCAAATCCCAAACTACATGATAAAATACACAATCGGGGTCATGACTTCCCACGTTAGTTGCCACTACCAACCAACCCTTTGGGATGCATTTAAGGCTTATGCATGTCCCCGCAAGCTCACCTTGCTTGCCTCCTCTTTTAAGGTCAAGATTTTTCTCCACCCCAAAATAGGAGTCCAATTTTGATTTGGGCTTACACAAGAAGTTCCATTTGTCCCATGACAAATTTGACAACCCTATTTGCATTTATACATTATTCTCGTGATACAATCTTTTGGAAGTTCTTAAGCCTTTATTTCACTTGCAACTTGATGTGGTACATTTTATGTGACACCCTGCCCCACTAAAAGAAAGGTGATGTCCTCATCACATTCTATGTCTCTTCTTCTTTGTTGGTCTAGTGTGGAATTCTTCTATGGCTTCTTGGGCATGTTCCATGTCGGATTCATTCACCCAAGATGCCTCTATTGGATGGTATCCTTTCCATTTCACTAGGTACTCCTGCTCTCGTCCTCTTAGTTGCTTTGACTTGAGCACGGCCTCCACCTCAAACTCTGGTTCATTATGAACCAAGTCTAGTGGGGGCCTTGAGTTGTGCTCTTGATTAGGCCTTGAGGCATCGCAGGCGACCAGCTTCAAAAGAGACACATGAAATGTGAGATGAACTCTAAGGTTTTCCGATAGTTCTGACTTATAAGTGTTAGAAAGTTTCTTTTCCAACACTTTGAATGGACCCGCATATGGGCTCAAGAACTTATGACTTAAACCTTCTGGCAAACAGAAATTCTTGATGTTCAACCACACTTCGTCCCCTTCTTGAAACTTCACCTCTCGTTGAAACTTGTCCGCAAAATCCTTGTACCTTTTGTGCGTTTTTTCCAAGTTGGCCTTTGCCACCTCCCAAAGGTGTCGTCTTTCTTCATCAAATTGTGTGACCATTGGCACTTCCTCACTTGCATCACTCGGGGGTTGTCCATGTGCTGCCCAAGTCATGGGCACAATTAGTGATTTGCCCGTCACCATTTGAAAGGGGGTGGACCCCGTCGCGAAGTGTTCCGAATTGTTGTAACAAAACTCGGCTAACTCCAAGTGGTCCACTCAATCTTGTTGATCTGCCGCCACATAATTCCTTAGGAATTGTTGGATCACTAAATTCACCCTCTTGGTTTGCCCATCTGTTTAGGGGCGGAAGGAAGTGTTCATCTTGAGCTCTGACCCCATTCTTTTCCACAAGGCTCGCCAAAACTTACTTGTGAACTTTGGGTCTCGATCCGAGACTATGTCCTTTGGAAACCCATGATGCTTGAAAACATGCGTGAAGAACAACCTACCAATTTCTTAGGCCATGGCCTCATCCTTTGTGGGAATGAAATGTGCCATCTTACTAAATCGATCCACCACTACCATGATGGCATCGAATCCCCTTGATGGGGGCAAGCTTACCATGAAATCCATGGACACACTTTCCCACGACCCTTCCGAAATTGGCAAAGGTTACAATAAACCCACTTGCTTCTTGTTGAAGGTTCGGTTTTGTTGGCAAGTTAAACAAGTCTTCACATACTCCTCCGCATTATCCTTCAAGTTGGGCCAATAGTAGGATTTCTTTAGGAGTGTTGTGGTGCGTTTTGCACCACCATGGCCCGTAAGCGGTCCATCATGACATTCCTTCAAAATGGTGTCCCTCATCTTCCCTTCCGGCACATAGAGTCACCTTTGTTTGTACCACAATAATCCATTTTGCAAATGGAAGTGGGACTTGGCTCCATTTTGAATGTTTTACCTTGCTTCTTTGGCAAATGCATCTCGATGGCTTACTGGTCAAACTTCCTTTTGAAGTTCCGTCTCTCCCACATACACCACTCTAAGTTGGTGTTTTTGACTTAACGCATCGGGCACCACATTATCCTTCCTGGGCTTGTGTCGAATATCCACATTGAACAAGGCCAATGTGTCTTGCCATCTCACTTGCTTTGAGGACAACTTGGGTTGAGTGACAAAGTACTTCAAGGTCACATTGTCGGTCCACACTTCCACATCTTTGGAGCCTATGTAATGGACCCAAGTCTTGAAGCAATGTATGACCGCCCACATTTCCTTTTCATGTGTTGGCCACCTTCTCTCCATTTCACTCAATTTCTTGCTCTCAAATGCCACCGATCTTCTTTCTTACATTAGGACTCCTCCAATTGCAAAGTCGGAGGCATCGGAATGGATCTCAAAGTCCTTATCAAAGTCGAGCAACTTTAACACCGGTGCCTTCACCAAAATACCTTTCAAGGTCTCAAAGGTTTTGTCGTATGCTCCTTCCCATTCATAAGTGACGGCGGACTTCTTCAAGAGGTTTGTCAAAGGCGCGGCTATCTTCGCAAAGTTTTTGATGAACTTGCGATAGTAGGAGGCCAATCCCAAATAGGATCTTACGGCCGGCACCGACTTGGGTGGTTCCCAATCCACAATTACCTTAACCTTGTCATCATCCATCTTCAAACCTTCTTGAGTTATCCTATGCCCAAGGAAGTCCATTTCCGTCACCCCAAATTCGCACTTTTCGAGCTTAGCGTACAACTTGTTTTCCCTTAGTCTTTGGAACACCTTGCGGAGGTGTTCCGCATGCTCCTCCAAGGAGCCACTATAGATCAGAATGTCGTTTATATAGACGACAACAAAATCATTGAACCATTCCAAAAAAATTATCATTCATGATAGTGCAAAATGTGGCAGGTGCATTGGTGAGCCCAAAAGGCATCACCAAGAACTCGTATGAACCGTACCTTGTGCGACAAGCGGTCTTTTCTTCATCCCCTTCCACAATCCGAATTTGGTAATATCCCAAACGTAGATCAATCTTATTAAACACCTTGGCTCCCGGGAGACAATCAAATAGATCATCGACTCGAAGCAAGGGATACCGGTTCTTCACTTTTACCTTGTTGAATGCTCTATAATCCACACACATTCTCAACGTCCCATCCTTTTTGTGGACAAAGAAGACGACTGCCCCATATAGTGATTTACTTGGTTTGATATAACCTTTTGCGAAGAGTTTTTCGAGTTGAACCTTAAGCTCTTTCAACTCCTCATGGCTCATTCTATATAGGGCCTTGGTGGGAGGTGCCACTCCCGGTACCACCTCAATTGAATGATCAACTCATCTTCTCGGGGGCAGGTCTTCGAACAACTTTTCGAGCATCACATCCGGGAATTCTTCCAAAACTTGTTTTATGCACTTGGCGGAAGTCACCAACTTGGTGGCTTCCTTGGGCTCATACTCATCCAACACCCGCATGACACACAACATGTCGTAACCTCCCACGCATTATTTTTCCCAGGTTTTTCCTAACATAAAGTGGATGGTTGGCCCACCCACACAAGGCATCTCATGCGCCTTCACTTTCACTTTCATGATCCCACTTTTGGAAGGAATCCTAACTAGTTTATTGTGCCCTTCTATGAGCACATTGTTTTGGGTGATGAACTCCATTCTCAAAATGCACTCCATTCCACCCAAGGCGGAAACCAACAAGTCCACCTTTCCTCTCCAATTTCCTAGTTGGAGAGGCATTTCTTTTGCTTGTGACGTAGCGGGATGGGGAACCCTATCTGCGAAATGCACCTTGATGGGTGCCTTGAACTCCTCCAAGTGGAACTCCATCCTTTTTGTGCTTTCCCGGGTTATGAAGTTGTGAAAAGCCATGTGTGCAAAAGACAACACATCCCGCTTAACAATCTTCCCCTTCAAGAAGATAAGTCGATTACATTCAGTTTGGGCTAGATTGGCATTAAGGGCAATTACCTTAGAGCCCCCATTCCCCGCTTTGGACTTGGGACAATCCTTGGAGTAATGCCCCATCTCGTTGTAGTTGAAACATGCTCCTTTGGGTTTCACCCCAACATCTCCCTTGGGTTGGCTCCCTTTGAGAGGAACCCCCTTCTTCACAAAGTTCCCCTTGGGTTTAAACCCCGCGCCTTGGAATTATTTGGGCTTATCCTTTGTTGGGCTTCCTTGCCCACGGTTCCATTCTTCGTCATGCCTTGGTTTCTTGTGAAGGAACTTGTTGTCCTTCTTCAACCTGGATTTTTCACTCCGCCCCACATCCGAAAAGCCTTCCACTTTCGTGATGGCTTCAGATAGTGAGGAGGGCCAATTTTCCTCAAGCTTTCACTTGGCCCAAGTTGGAAGTCCCATCACGAATTGGCACACATGGTCCAACTCATGCATGTGCCATATCTCAAGCATGAGTTCGGAATAAGCCTTCACATATTGCTTCAAATTTTCGTTTATGGCATTCAAAGTGTCACAAAGTTTGCACTTCGAGATGTAGTCGGAGTTCCTTGGAACAAATTCAGTCTCGACGCGTTCCTTAAAAAACTCCCAAGTGTAACCATGGTTTTTCCCTTCCTCTTGTCTCATTGTCCTCCACCATGTGGCGGCATAGTCTTTCAAGTAGGATTGGGCAAGCTCCACGGTCGAGTGCTGTCCAACCTTGGCGGCATGCAAATATTCCTTCATTTCTGTAAGCCAAGCATCCACAACCTTTCGATCGTGGGCACCATTGAAGTTCCCGAGTTTGGCTGGTTGGAACCTCGCATCCTTGGATGCTCCTCCTTTGAAGGCCGCAACCAACTCACTGAAGTCGGGCCTATTCATTTTGAGGAGGACTTCCAATTGTTCTTGGGTGAATAGGACCGAGCTCCATTGCTCCTCCTCACTTTCGGGCTCATCTTGGTCCTCCCGAGTTCTTGGTTCCTCCTCCCCAATTGATTCCAGCAAGACTACACGATCTTCATTGGGTTCTTCCAACATGGTCTTTTGGGCTTGCTTCCGACTCTTCTTGGGTGCCATCCAAAACTCTCAAGAAGTAAACCGAGCTCAACCGAAGCTCTGATACCAAGTGACCCGCTCCCAAGTCCCTAATTAGCCCCAAGCTAGCACTAAGTCACTCAAGTTGCGAAAGTACGAAGGACTCGAGGCACGCTCCCAGCTTCCAGCACTAAAGGGGGTGAGAGGGGCGTGATGAAAGCTCCGGGATTAGACTAGGAAAAGGGACAAGCTTACTTAGTTATTGGTCCTGCATCCAAATCCAACCAACAAATTGGTTAGAACTCATTTTGCGCACTTTCAATGTTGGGAGAAGCCATGGGTGACCTTGGACTCACTTGACTCACCACGGCCCGAACTCGGGGGAAGCCACCACCTTCCCCCATATAGTATTCTCTGCAGCTCTCTGTCGCACTTGCATCCAAATGGTTCTTTTTCCCATGACTCCCAAAGTGGAGTCTCGAAACTGTCCCAGTTTGGACTCCCGGGACTTTGGGCGTCCATAACTTCTCGCCCCGAGCTCGGATTGGGACGAGGTTTGAACCAAAGTTGTAGCTCTCCTCAAGAGCTTTCCAGTTGTGTCACACCTACATGCACCGGGATCGGGTCGATTCCCGACTTTTAGTGGTCGGGAGTCAAACTGCCAGTTTGATTCCCAGCCTTTCTTTTGCCCATAACTTGTGCTGCAGATGTCCAAATGGCTCATGCAAGGCCATTTTGGACATTTACACTTAAAGACCTTTCCAACGGTATAAAAAACGCCTCAATGCAAGGTGTTTTGACCCTTGCAATCGTGTTCTGAATTTTTGGGAGTCTCGGGGGACTCCCAAGTCTTATTTTCGGGAGTGTGAGTGGCGATCTCACACTTCCCTCAAAGTGGGGTTGTGACACTAGGCTATAATATGTTAAACTTGGCAAAAGTAAGTTATTTAGGTTAATCTTGACTATAATTGGCTATATTATATTAAACTTGGTTATACTTGGCTAAACCAAGCTATATTAGGCTATACTTGACTATATTAAGTTAAACTTGGCTATATTAAACTATATTTGGCTAAAGTAAGCTATATTAAACTAAACTTGGCAAAAGTAAGATATTTAAGTTAAAATTGATTAAAATAAATTATATTTGACCATACTTGGTTATATTAGGTTAAACTCAGTTATATTAAACCATACTTGGTTAAATAAGGCTATATTAAGCTAAATTTGACAAAAGTAAATTATTTAAGGAAAATTTGGCTAATCCAAACTAAACTAACTTATAGTTGGTAAAGTAGACTAAACTTAGCTATATTAAACTATACTTTGGTAAACTAGGCTATATTATGTTAAATTTTGCAAAAGTAGGGTGCTTAAGTTAAATTTGGTTAAACTAAGTTATAATTGGTTTTACTTGGTTATATTAAGTTAAATTATATTTTGTTAAATTAAGTTATATTAGGCTAAACTTGGCAAAAGTAAGTTATTTAGGTTATACTTGGCTAAACTAGGTTATATTATGTTAAACTTGATTAAAGTATGTTATTTAGAATAAAGTTGGTTATATTACACCAACTTTGGCAACAGTAGGTTATTTAGGTTAAATTTGGTTATATTAGGCTATTCTTGGATAAATTAGGCTATACTCGACTATACTAAACTAACTAGGTGAAACTTTGCAAAAGTATTTATTATTTATGTTCACTACAAGAAAATGAGGCTTTTTAAAAGGCCAACTTAACCAAAGTGTCCACATTGAACAAATTGCATGTCCATTTTGACTAAGGGTTTGGGGCATGAAAAACACATGTTACATTTTATTAGTACATTTGATTAAAGTGACTTTTTTGACCAAATGTCAAGTTGAAGATCTAGTCAAAATGAACAAATGGCCATGGCTTAATCAAATTAGTCATATTGAGTGGATAGGGTTTAGTCAAATTAACCATCATGATTTGACCTTTAATCAAATTGACCATTACGATTTGACATTTAGTTAAATGAACCATACTCATTTGATAACTTAACCTATTTGTTAAGCTTAAACTACCTATTTAACCCAACATAATTAGTAGGTTAGGTTAGGCCTAAACTACCTATCTAACCTAACATAATTAATAGGTTAGTAAGTTATTTGTTAAGTAATAACCTAACTAGTAGTATAGTTAAATAATTTACCCTAGACCTATCTAATAAGTTACTTAAAATGTAAAATAGGACTACTAAATAACCTGTAATTAAATAGTGTAAACCTTCTAAATAAGTATCCTAGGTGACCTGGGCTTACTAGGTAGACCTATTAATCATGTAGGTAAACTACTAGCCTAAGCTTACTATACGCACATAACCTAGGCCTACTAGGTAAATAACATAGGCCTAATAGGTAGGTAGCCTATCCTAATAGTTAAGTAAATAACTTAAGCCACTTAGGCCTACTAGGTATGGGGTAGTTTAAACTAAGTTATCAAAATCTAATTGGTAGCTACTATATAAACAAGAGGTGTGGTTATCAAATTTCACATTAAGAAATTTGTGCACATGGGATGAGGTAATCAAAAGACTTAACCCAAAACAAAAAAAAAAGTTATGCACAACTTTAAACTATCAACCTCCCTAACCTGTTTATCTACTTAGTTAGGTAGGTACATAGTATGACCTACCCACCTAGATTAACCTATGTACCTACCTACTTAAATATTTACTTATATGAATAGGTATTTAACCTAAGAAGGTAGACCTACCTACATACCTTTTTACTTAAATAGGTAAGTAGGTAGGTATGTAGCCTAAGTTTGTAGGCATCTATTTATGTACCTACTTAAGCACCTACTAACCTAATATTAATATTTTGCATTAAATTCATCTTAAGGTGCCACATGGCATATTTACATTAGGCCACATGTCATAATACATGATCATCCAAGTATTTGAATTGGACATCCTAGATTATTTCAAAATAATTATAATAATAATAATATTTTAAATAATTCAATATCAGAACACGTGGCAACACATCATTTGCGTCAATTGTGACTAAAATAGTTGCATCGTGGTCGCATGCGATAATATGTATACAATAGAGTCAAAGGATGAACTTGTATTTGTCGACGTTTTCTTTCATCTAATACCCTTGTCATTTGGAACTAATGTTTCATGCAACTTATCCAAGGTGACTAATGAGATTTTAATCACAAATGTCGCTTGCGACTAAATTTTAATTATATCAACCAATAAAAAACACTTGCTTTTCTTCTAGTGATTTTTAATCATATAATTTGGGTTTAAACTACATATATAATCTAGAATGCCATTCAACAATACTTTCTCACAACCAATGGGTGCCTCATACTAACATGTACCATTAATAGTTACAAACACTGTTTAATTTTTTGGATTTTAAAAATATATAAAAATATATATTTCAATAAAATTTTATTATGGATACATTATGTACATATCATAAAAATTTTGGAATCAATGTAATGATGAAAAATATGTATTTTTCACTTTTAAGGACTTGTAACAATTACTTTAAAATAATTTTGACACTAAAAACACAATTTGAAAATGATTTTTATGACATATTTTGGGATATTTTTAAATATACACCTTAACATAATAATTTTTATAATTTTTTAAAAAAATTAATGTTTTTTAAAAAACATATGTTTAAAAATTTAAGAATATTTTTTTTTAAAACAATGAAAAAGTAGTGGTCTACAGGGGCACTCGTGACTTTTTATAGCATGGTTGGACCCCAATGTGTTTGCATAAATCTAAATATGTAATCATTTTGCCACAATTTTACTTCTCATACTAATAGAAATAAAACACAACATATCATGAAAAAGAACATGGAAAAACAAAAGAAAAAAAACAACATCAAGTAACTTTGTGTTCTTCATCAAAATTGTTCTCTAAGCCTCTGAAAAAAATTACTTTGTTTTCTCTACTTTGTGTGTCTCAAAAATTGGTCAGAAAAGAACTCATCCAAAGAACTTTAAAACATCCTCAAATCTCCTCAATTTTCCCCCCTTAAACTAATTTGAATTCCACCTCAACAGTCTTAATATCATCTATTCATCTTCCACTACTATGCACTATGTTTCTATTGAATCTCCTCTATCCAACTTGTCCTAGAATAAACATCACAATACCTATTCACTATCCCCATGCATCCTAATATGTCTAATTACTATATTATAGTCTTACCTTTCACACTTTTGTTGTTATTCATCGTGTTGTTTGTAAGGATTTGAAAACCCGAAAAAATTTGTGATTGCACTTCTAATGATTCCAACCCTTTTCTTTGTTGGTTGCCAAGTATGATCTAAGGGAATCACTTCAATAAGTTGTTTCCTCCTAGTAGCAAGGACCTTGGGATGCACACAATCAATGTGTGTCTTCATAGGAATCACCCCATTACACTTGTATTTTATAAGCCCCTTCCTTATAATAGAACAATTTTCGTTCAAAACATTTTCACTTGCTTTTTCAAACTTGCAAATAATGCATCTATGGGTTCATAATGTCAATAAGGAGGTTATCATTAATAGCAAAAAAACCCTAGCAAATTGATGAACAATGGTTAGGCTTCCACCATGTAGCTTCAATTTTTATAGCTACAAGTTACATAGCTTCTACTACTATTGCCACATTACCAAATGCCAAATTACCAACCACCATGCTTTCAACATCTGTACTATTACCAACAATATTTGATGTTGTCGAATCAAAGAAATTGGAATCAATCATGCCCACACTTTTAACAACATCAACACCATGCAATTGCCTTTTTTGTCTTTTAACCATTGCACAATGAAAACCCTACACCCTACCCTCCAAGATCATAAACTTCAAAGAGGAAATATAGCAGCAATGGTAATAATACGATATCTGACTCTAGTTGTAGCTGTGGCTTTTGCATAGAAGAAAGGTTAACAATCTTTCTTGAGATGGATCACAAGGAATGGTTGAAATTAACATTTGCAAGAACATTAGAGCAAACTCACCATACCTAGGAATGATAGCCTTGCATGTAATAATAGCATCACGAATTGAGCTCTTAGACCAGATTAATATGTGTAGCTGACTATGATGAATAAGCCAAAAATAACAAAGAAATGATCTCCATCCAAGAAATGTAGAGTACACATAGGGCCATAATATCTATCTTCATGCTTATTGATAAAGTATATAAAAGTAGACAAGTTGATCTCCATCTCCATTAATGCTTGCACAATTGAAAAAATCACAACAAAAATGTGACTCAAAACAATCTTGTTTTTGCAATTGATCATTGAGTGTCTTCAACTTTCAAATCTTAAAATTGGGAGGACTCAACCATGGTGCTAGCTAATTCAACAAAACTTAAGCAAGAGATGACCAAAAAATAAAAAAATAACCCAAAAAGTAATTAAACAAGGAAAGAGAAAGAAAGATAACAACAACCTGGAGAACTTTGAGAGCATGATCTTTTCGGGACGAAGTGGGCTCTAACAAGTTCACCACTCACGGTTTAGAAATCTTTGAACTAATCATTTTGGAGATTCAAAAGGTAGAAACAACATACATAAATAATTGTTTCTTAACTTTTCATAGAACTTCTCTTGTAACCATATACCTTTTTCCAACATCTATAAGCAATTAGAATCCATGGGGCAAGACCTTTTCCTTTTGCACAAAATAAGCCCCAACAACTTCATTTAACGATCCCTTCCCTTCATTTCCATAATTTCAAACTTGCAAGCCCAAGCTAGTGGTAAAATATAGTAGCTTGGTGAGTTTGTTGGCACCCATGCCATTAATTGCATCCACAATCAATTCCTCAAAGTGCATTGAATCTTGAGTTTCCTATGTTTGCAAGCCACAATTCTACCAACATTCTATCAAGACACATTCGCATTGAAAAACTTGGAGTAAGTCATTGGAAACCCAAACTACATGCATTATGTTTCTAGGTTTACTAATCCCATCCATTGTGAATACCATATTGATGAATGTAAATTTACATATGGGAGAAGAAGATAATTATGGAAATAGATACTAAAATGCATTTCCAAAGTTATTGAGTTCAAAGATGAAATAATAACAATACTAACAAAATCAAGAACAAAAATACCATTTTATCATATAGATCTAGTGAAACAATTATGAAAAGAAAACCAAGTTAGAAAGGACAATTAATATCCAGAGAAAAACTGCATGATTGCACAAACTACTTCAAAGAAAAAATTGTCTCTTCATAACCAAAAGACGGGAGTGAAAAATGATTTTGAATTTTTGCATATGTTACAAGGTCAATGATAGGTGGACATCAATCCTAGATTACATAGTTTTTTCAATCTTTTAGACAAGCATAACCATTAAAGTCAAGGTTCAGATGGTAATAGAGAGAACACACACAGAAAGGGGCACCTAAACAAGTTGGATAGTTAATTGAAGTAATCTAACTTAGATGCGACAACACCATTATTGAATGATTGAACAATCTAGTGCAATTGTAGAGTAGTCAAAATGCCCGTGTCATGAACCATAGTGCCTCCAACTACTTCTACAACCTTTCTCATGCATAATCATGCCCAAATCCATTCTCATTATCATGCATTGATGTAAAAAAATGATTACTTTCACTAACATTTGCACCCAACAACCTTAAGGAATGGCCTAGCCATTGAAAAAGATTGGTACACAATCATGCACTTCAAATTGTGGGTGATGGTGTAGATCTATTGCAAGAGTGTTAGGATGTTGGTTTGACAAAGTTGAAAGACTACACGTCAATTTGTATGTTCATCTTTGCACTACCCCTGAATGAAAAACATTGACAAAGTATGCTTACTTGAGGCTTTGGTATGACACTAGTTACACCTATTATAACTCCACTGTTTTTCAACAACAATGCGTGTCATATCTAATTATCAACAACTCTGATGCCCCACTGCCAATAATAATCATAGTGCATAGACCCAGTACCCACATACAAGAAAAAGATTAGCCATAACTTCAAACACTCAACTTGCATAGAACTGAATATTGAGGAACAAAAATATGTTTCCTTTTTGCTTGTAGTGAATGAACTTGATCAAAACTTTCATACTGAATAACAATGGGGAGCAAAAAGGAACATGAAACTTTAAAGAAAGCACCTAGCCTTTTGTAAGAGTTGCCAATGGAAAGGACTAGTTGTCATGTTCAAAGCCCCCAGGTAGCATATTATGTGTACTTTTGATCATCCACAATATTGATCAACATATACAGAACTCAATGAAAAAACTTTGTGTTGTTTACTCATTCACTCAACATTAGGTTCTTGTAATCAAGTGAGTTGCAAAAGGGCCAATTGAAAGGTGATGTGCACAAATTGATTACCACGTGTAACATAAGCTTGACATTGAATTTTCCTAAGATAGGTGATAATCTGAAATGGCTTGAAGAACCAACTATTTGATGAGAGCAACAATATCTTCAAATATAGCCAAATAATCTTTAGGATGACAATGATGAAACATCTATTTGTAGCAACAACAACAAAACAAACATGCCCTTGTTCTTGCAAGAGGAATGAATAATTCATATGAGCTCACAAGATTTGCAAGAATAAGAGGAATGCATAGACCAAAAAAAAACCTTGCTGCCACACCAAGCTCCATCAAAATGACAACAAACACAAAGGAAAGTGCTTGACCTTTTTGTTGTTTAGGGTTTGAGGTAGTAAAAACTTGCAAAATCTCAAGCACTTGAATGCATATCCTTCAACCTTGAAAAAATCAAAAACCTTAAAATCCATATATGCATAATGTCAAATACATATTCAAACATAAGTACATAATGACGAACATGAATATGTATTAAGTTTTCAATGAACAACAAACCAATGGACATGGATATGCATAGATAATCAATCAATATTCATCCGTTGGATATATATATTCATATATTTAAAAAGTTGACACAAGTTTTGGATATGTATATATGCATATCAATAACCGAATTGAACTGAATAACTAAACAACATTAGTTTCAACTTGCAATGCATAAATTTTATTAAAATTTGAGTATTTCAATCACCAAATATTCAACAAATTTCAAAAAGTAAAATTTTAATTGAATTGTCTATGTTTTTGGTACTGCTAGAAAGAATAACGAATATGGATGGGTGCAATCACAATAATAGGAGCCATAACATGTCTAACCAATGTTTGGATTTTCATGTTTTATTGTCAAAATTTGTACTAATGTTACAAATTTAATATTTTTACATGATGCCCTTTCACTCCCATTCATTTAAAAACAATAATAAAAATTATCACAATAAGGTAACATGTGCAAGGTTGACTTGTGTTATCTTGTTTGCATCCAATGTGTATGACAATCATGATTTGTTTTTCAAATTCTTCAAGCAAGTCCACTAATGAGGATCCCCAACATTAATTAACATTAAATGACAACTATCTTAAGTGGGCTATAACATTTTTACAAAAGTATTGTTACAAGTAGGGATTTTGGGAATGTTGGGTTTTACATGTGGCTAATTTAATTGTTTTAATTTCAAACAATGGCGAAAAATCCCAAAAATCATAAAAATTTAATGTTTTTTTCATTACTAAAAACAATTTTACCCGAGTTGTGAGAATTTACCAAAAAATAAATTGATGACAATGTTTTATATATGTTATGGGAACATGTGGAATAGTTTGGAATGAATTTAGTAAATATAAAATATTTAAAAATGCTCATAATATAACTAGTTACAATGCTTTCACTATTGTTTTCATTTTAAAAATATTTGAAATGCTTTCAATATGATATAGTCATGTACAATAATTATCCACACTTGTAGATTATATAAAAAATTTATTTTTATTTGTCAACAATATTTTGGACCATTGTAAGAGTCATGAATTTTTAATCCATCACGTGTTGTAATTAAAAGCAATCTATCATGTCATTTTGGCAAACATTCCCATTGCTTTTCAAGCAATTAAAAAATAATCACCCTAAGTTGCAAAGTCGTTTCCAATTATCATAATATTTGCACCTAGGTGTACTAATTAAGCTGGATTGTAATTTTCAGACCTATGGTGCAATAGCCATTGAATTTAACATGCTTCTCCTAATTGAACATCCAATAAAAATGAAATTTTACTTTTTAATTTGGATTCTATGGTCCATAATGGTATATATTTTGTAAAAGTACATTATAAAATGTGTTCAACATCACACACCACATTACTAAGTAAATATAATGTTAAAATAACAATTTCTTACTCCTTAGAAAATTTCTCATAACTTAAGAAAATATTGAGGAATTTTAAAGAAACCTTCCCTTTAAATCTTAAAGAAATTCTTGATATGAAAACAACACAAATTAAAATAATGAAAATTCTTGATATGAAGTTAGGTTGGCTCTTGAAACAAAATAAATCATCAAATCCAAATTAAGTTCAATCCAAAACTTGCAAGCTTAAATCCATACGAACAATTTACTTAAGATCCACAATGATGCACCTTCTAACTTGAAAGGCATTGAAAGACTTGCTTTTCAATAATTTAAAAGTTAACGAAAAAAAACTTTGATTAGTAAACATCATTTTTATTTAGGGTTATAAGTTATAATAACTTCCGTGCATTCCAACCTAAAGGAACGACCTTAAGACTACACACATGGAAGGAGACCCTACTAGGTTCGATAAACATACATTTGTTGGACCCTTTGTAGGTAGGGTAAATATGGTAAGCTTGATGACCTAAAGGAAGGAGCAAATGTATAACACCAATATTTGAAAGCAACATATACACATACATACACACATATATGTATACACCTAGTGGCACATTATTTCCACAATCTAAAGCTAATATTGAAATGGAGATTTTTCAAATCATAGCTAAATATAAGGTGGTCATACTTGTCACTTGTACAAGTAAGTCATCTTCTTAAACAGGTCAAAGTGTTAAGAAGTCGTCCTTACATTTTATCTTAAACAATAATTAGAAGAGTTAAATTATAGCAGCAGCAGCAGCCTAGCAATACAAAACAAAAATACACCACCTCTCCCTAAATGGGGAATTGCAGGTAGGCTAGTGACTTTTTTTCATTGAAAAAAAAAAAAACAAAGGGATTGATTCTAAACAGGAAAAGGACGCCGAAAGGGCTCCAAATAAAACAATAATAGATTCTCATAGGGGAAGTGAAGTCACCATTCACTTGTCCCAAGTAGCTAAATGTAGAGAGGCTCTGACATCTTAGGTTAAATATGGAAATCCCACTAAATGTGGAGAGCCGGCAAATTTAGCCAGAAAATTGAAAAGGAAAAAAATTGCATATATATAGCGAGAGAGAGAAAGCCAAATAGCTAAATGTGGAGAGTCTCTAGATTTAGCTACTCACGTGCCAGGCTAGCTCATCTACTTTAGCCCCCCTTTTGCAGCGCCGATAAAATCTCTGCCAGATACCACGCTTTTTAGAATAGCTAGTAGCTAAATCTGGCTACCCGCCAACATTAGTCCAAGAGGCGCGCCATTCGCCAAAGCGCGGAAGCTTGCTGCGATTGCTGCCGCAGCAAGAAAGAAAGAAAGAAAGAAAGAACCCGACCCACGAAATTGGCAACCAAATTGACCGGGACTCCATCAATTCTGATGATGAAAATCTGCACAACAAATTCAAACAAATTTGTAAAATATATATATATTATTGGGTGTGGCGCAAAATAGATTTGTGATTGATTGATTGATTGCTTGCTTAGAATGGAATTGCAAGAAGGAATTTAGCTCTGCAAATACGTAAGTAAATTATGGAGTTGGTTTCTTTTTTTGTTTGGGGCAGAATTTTTGGAAAGCAATGGGACAGTGTTTCTGGATAATTTTTGCATCGCTGCCAAGAAAAAAAAAGAGCCAGTGGGGGATAGATACAAAGACTTTTTTTGGAAAAAAGAAAAAAAGGCCCAAAGTCTTCACACGATGAGGGAATTTTTTTGAAATTGCCATAGGTTCTAGCTTGTCGCCAAAATATAGCATGATTCTTAACCTTTTCTACTCTCTGTCTGACATGTACCCAAATTTGGCTAAACTTTCCTACTTTCTTCTTTGACCAGTACCCAAATTTGCTATGTCCTGTAGTGGATGATTGCCAACCCAGCTACCTCGCAAATTTCCCCCATATAATTTATTAACCAAAAAACTGGTATGGGAAACTCAGAGATGGAACCCGTAGGAAGGAAATGGGCAGATTGATTTCAACGGGTATGGTGTCGCGGCGGCGTCGGCGCTGGCTCTGGGGATGGAGGAGAGATAGTTCAGGTGGAGGAAGGAAGGAAGGCAGGAAGAAAGGCGCTGAATTTAGGGGACTAATTAGTCTAAAAGCCCAAGCTAAAAACCGAAGTTGCTCTAGGTTTTGCGTGGCGATGGGTTGACATACATAGTGAGGCGGGGGTCCTAGCAGCAGCAACGCCAACCGGAAACGACTTGCAACTAAAGATTGTGGATGATGATGATGAGGGTTGGCGCACACACTCTCTCTCCCCCCACCCCAGCACGTAAGGGACCTGTAGCTAGCTCCTGCTCCTCTTCTCTGACTGCAACAACGATCAGAGAGCGATTGATGACAGGATGTAAGGCTCGGCTTTGTTTCTCTGACAGCTGCACAAGGCCAGCAGCAGCAGCACAATAATTGCGTACCCCTGAGGGTGAGTTTCTAGTAGATACAGATACCCATTCTTTCTCTCTTTCTTTCCCCCAAAAGGGTGTCGGCTCGGGTCCTGATCACAAGAACCTGAATACCCGGGTTCTTCGACACTCTAAACCGAGGAACCTGACAACATTGGTATCTAGCTGGGGATCTAGCTAGCTACCTGAGACCAAAAAGAAGAAAACAAACCACCCAACAACACTTAGTTGATTCAGATACCCTTTCTTTCTTTCCGCCAATAGGGTGCCAGTTCGGATCCTGGTCACAAAAACCTGAATACCCGGATAGTTTAACACTGCAAACCGGGGAACCTGATAACACTGGTGATCTACCTACCTGAGACCAAAAAGAAGAGAACAAAGGACCCAACAACACTTGGTATCTAGAGAGGGATCTTCCTACCTGAGACCAAAAAGAAGAGAACAAAGGACCCAAGAACACTTGGTGTCTAGAGAGGGATCTTTCTACCTGAGACCAAAAAGAAGAAAACCTGGTTTTGATATTGGAGATGGTTTTGGAGAAAGAGGGTTCAAGTTTGAGCCCAGTTGTTCCAATTTTTGATTCCTTTGGTTCCATTTTTGTCACACTTTTTCAAATTCAAGAAGCTTTGGTCCTGGCCCAAAACGCAGTCCAGTTCCATCTACATATTACATGCTCCCCAATGCCCGAGGTTATGTAAGTACAAAGGTTTATGAAAAATTAATATAGAGGTCTCAATAGGTACAGAATGTGACAACCGATTAAAATCAATAAATGACAATAAAGGTTTGCCCACTTTGCAATTTTTCAAAAAAATTGAACTTGCCCACCATAAGACTATCAACTTGTGTTCACTACTGTTTTCCCTCAGTTCCGAATCTAGCGAAACACTAGTTCCATGATTCGATTCTTGTGCTAGTTCCAACAAAAGCGAGACAATTAGAGTCTGAATCACAAGAACTTGAACCTGTAGATTTAACATTGAAACCACATACCCTCACAACACTGGTCCAAACATTGCCAAGCCACAATAGTGCACCTCTACTGATCAAAGGTTTTCCAATAGTACCAAGAGCACACCTGGGAAAGACATGGTTTCGGAGATCTCAACATGACAAAGCAAAACAAACAAAATCAAACTACCTTTGTTAATTGATGGATTGGTGAGTTGACAAAGTAAGGCTTTTATGTTAGTGATAAGAATCTATGCAGTGGAGTTTTTTTAGTAAAATCTGCCAAACTTTATTCCAAGATCTAAAGCCCTACAATCAAGAAGTGAAATATGGTTTAATATTTTGCAATGTGGGTTTTTGTTTGGTGTTCTGCGTATGAAGTATAGTGAGGAGAAATGAGAGGCATTGGGCATGCAAAGAATTCTGGTGCTGTCTGTTACTGGAACATGTTTTTGCCAAACAGAGATTCTTTATCACCAGAAGTTTGTGGAATGTATCCTCCCCTATCAGGGATTGAACCAACAACCGCCACCACCTGCACAAATTGTAGCATGATGCTAGTGCAGCTTATTGTTATATATCATAAACAACAAAAATAGTTTCCTGTACACCACTACCCTAGGCTTGTAGGATGGCGGTTGCTGTGGCAGTTGATGATTTTTCAAGCTTGCTGCTTGAGGTTCCTTGAGGGTGTGATGGATTGAAGATTGGCATTTTGGCCCTCCCTCCTCTATTGTTGTAAACTTGAGTTAGAGCAAAATGCAATGCCTGCACCTTGTGTACTCCTTATACTGTCAGCAAGGGGCAGGAGCTTGGCTTTAACTCAAATATGACAAATGTTTTACTATATCTTTATCCTACCAAACCTTAGTGCAATAAAGCATTACAACAAAGAGAGGGAAAAAAAACAGTTTGTCAGGTTGCGCTTCTAACAAAGAACCAAATAAAAAAAAACCGGTTGCCAAATAGTGTTGCCTGACAAATACTACAAATGTTTCCAGCCTACTTATCACTTTGAGTGTTAGTCCAATCTTGTGGAGTTGATTAAAAAATCTTCAGAATGTATGTTAGGATGGGTCAGCAGTTTGTTGGTAGTAAGTGAGAGATTCGATTCTTCTCCTCCTCAAGAACAAGTCAGACAGGGAGGGGCAGGTTTGTTGGGAGCTATTCTAAGGTTGCCAGTTGCCAACTTTGTAGGAAGACAAGCCCAGTTCACCCAACAAATGTAAACTGGGATGGATACCACAACCAAGTGCAGAGCAGGTACCAGGCTGGAACTCTAATATATAGACTGGTACCCATTCTAGGTATCAAACAACCGACCCTCCATCCTCCTCGTATTGACCTGAGCCAATATCAGCCCACCTGTACTGACTACCAGGTAGGCCCTTGTCTCAGTTCCTGCCTGGTAGTGTGACTTGAGGCAACACCTATTTAATACTAGGGTTGTATCAATCTCAATACCAGGTACAAATTGTCACATACCTACCAGCCAAAACATCAGCCTTGGACTCTCATACCAACCAGGAGGACCAGGCTGGTATGCAAGCTTTTTTAAAAGATCTGATACCAGTACCAGCTCGTATGTTCAAAAGTTGATACCCGCCCAACACCGATAACAACCATGGACCACTGCAACCTGCCATGGTCCATTCAGTGTCCAAAACCCAAAGCCAACTGTAATATTTGAAAAGAGAGAGAGAGAGAGAGAGAAAAAAAAAAGACTTGTGAAGCAAAAGTCTAGTGATTATACTTCTTCTTTGACACTTGACATCCTCACCAATAATCTTCAGTGGCCAAAAGTCCTACTGATCCTTTGGAATGATCCAATCTGTGTTTTAGTTGGGGGGCCATAGATGCCAATATCTTATCCCCTTCTTTGAAAAGGAAAGTTTAAGAAATGATGACAATGTATCATGGCAGTGGAACTTGGTACCAAGACATTAACAACTTAATTTCAAAGACATGACATGCCCTTTCCAAGGGCATGGAAGAAGTTATACTGTTTTTGAGGAGATTGTCCAACTATCACTCCATCTTTTCTTTTAGGTGGACGTTTTTAATTTGGGGTTTTTAGTATATAACTATGGTGCTCCAAATGTATGGTGGTGGTTTCAGAAGAATTGTTGAGTGTGTGCTTGTTGGTGGGAGAGGGGCAACTTTGGCAATTGGACTATGTGTGTTCCATGGCTTTCATGAGACTTTGTTTCCCATTTGTTTTTTGGTTTGCAAAGAGTGGGAGCAAAGAAAAAGGCCCACCTCTCAAGAAAAACCAAACCCAACAAATGTGTGTGTTTGGAAGGAGTTGACTTTGGATATGTAGGCTCCACATTTCACATGCTACTCTCTACAAAGCCTTGCACTGGCAAGATTGTACGCCAATGTGGATATTGGTCATGCAGAGGTACATCTGAGGAAAGCAAAACACCCAACCAGGATCATCATTCTAATGAAAAGCTGAAACAGTTTCTTGCAGAAAATCAAGATCAGATTTCCCCCACCTAAGAATTAAATTTTTGTTATGGAGCAAGCAATTATAGCATGGGGCATTTTTCCAAATTCTTTTTTGCTTTGACAGTGCACTCAGGTTACCGACCCACTGATGATGTGTTTATCTGAAAAGTTTATACACTTTTTCACATTCTTTTACAGGCCAAGATAGCTTAATTAGCAAACCTGAAAAACTCATAAAGTTGGTTTAGGCTTAATACCACCACTTCACAACTATGGACTTGTTTTTGATTCACCACTTGTTGGATGGCTTGAATTTTTTTTTTCCCTTCTCTCAATAGTTTGTTCTTTCACTCTTTAGAAATCAGAAAAAGAGGTCATGAAATTCAACAGTGTGGACCTTGTATTTTCATGTCTGTTTTTTGTGGGTTTTTTTCATTGCTCTTTTTGTAGTTATTTTCTTCACATCAATGCTCCCATCTAGTCAATTTTCTGACTTCATGTAACCATATTCAAAATTTTGAATGGGTCCACCAAAAAAACAATTGAACCCATTTTCTCATTTTTTTTGTCAATAGGCCAGTTGTCATTGGGTTGGCAACTCATGGTACTAGATAAACAAGTGGCTGTTTTCCGACTTCAAATATGTTTACTTCATTAGATGATGCTAACGTCAATGTGAGTTGGCACACAATACTCCTCTGGTGACAAACAACATTTCATTATTTTGCTCATCCTGAGCCATATTGTACGGCCAAGTTCACATAGGTGCAATTTTACTGGCATTCCACTTCTTCTCTCTATGAGTGTGAGTTCAACCGTTCTGCAACTCTTTGGATACCTTTATCTTCATATTATAATCCGAAGTTTCTCACGTACAAAAAATTTCATCTTTGATTGAGTCAAACTGTGAACTGCAGTCAGTGACAACAGAACCCATCTTGTGAGTAGTACTTGCAGCTTTGTGAGCAGTAAGGAAGTGTAAGTTAGCAAAGAAATTTCAACATCTTATCTCCATCCACTGTGAACCCGCCCGCCATGAACCCCACTAAGCAGATACCATACACAATATGGTAAAATAAGGTGAACCCATTTGGAGTTTGATAGTGGCGCTTAGGTCCAATTAGCTGTCTAAAATTGTGTGTGTTAACTATATATAATTAATTAACATGAATGTGTTTAGTTTTCGGATCGTTTGTTTAGTTAATATGAATAGGTAACTAGAAACCTTGAGAATAAGTATTTCTGACAGAACTATGTGTAGCCCATGACTTGTGAAAGGTGAAGGGTGACTCCCAAGCACACTACTATTGCTTTAAGTTAGAAATTACATATAAATCTTAGAACCCTCTTGGTTTTTTTTAAAAATGTGAAATAAATAACCCATTGTGCTCACATGATTTTTAAAATATTGAACTTTTTTAAAAAAAATTAGGAAGTAAATTTTGTCCGTGAAAGTTTCAAATGACTTGAATTGTGCCATTTGCTCTAGAGCTATGAAGAACTCAACACTTCTTGAAATGGCCAT
>Ga0209611_10000474_pt1 | contig 59841 bp, 75 predicted proteins | sample S1TSphgellanicum_3_FD_187693 | JGI IMG/M metagenome (GOLD analysis project Ga0209611, IMG submission 187693) | Host-associated microbial communities from peat moss isolated from Minnesota, USA - S1T2_Fc - Sphagnum magellanicum MG (SPAdes) (version 2) | ecosystem: Host-associated > Plants > Peat...
GAACGGCACGAACGGCACGAACGGCACGAACGGCACGAACGGACAGGACCATATTATCGGCACGGTCGAGGACATTTAGGAGGACATTTAGGAGGACATTTAGGATGAACAAACCAAAACGTCTTGCGCATATCTCCCCGGCCGATCTGCACCAGGTCTACGATGCTTTCCTGCGCGGCCGGGCGTGTATATCCCCCAAGGTCGAGATATATCTCGAACTTACGGAGGGCCTGACGGGCGAGAGAATACCACGCAACATCCCCAGGCTCGCGAGTGTGGATGCTATGCGCCAACATCGCGAAAAGTTCTCATGGACGCACATGCTGGCCGAAGTCGCGAACGACGGCGCATTGTCGCCCGTGGCCTATCTGCGCCATGACGGCACCGTGCATGGTCTGGTGCGGGATTATTCCGTCGAGCACGTGAACGCCCTTTCCCTACTGGTCGGGAACGGTGATATATTAACCGGAGAAATCATAGCAACGGATCATACAGGCCAAGCCCGAACCCATACCCATACCCATACCCGCTCGATAATAGCATGGACCTGGGGCGGCCGGGGGGTAACCACGCATGATTACCTAACGATCTCCGCGCCCCTCATGACGCAGGTATATCGGTTAACCAAACACCCCGAGATCCCGAAGACCCCGAAGACCCCGAAGAAACGGGCGAAAAGTCCGTAGGAAGCCCTAAGACGCCCTTCGAGCACCCACACATGCCCACACCCACACACCCGCGAGCATGGGCGCGCCGTGCCCCTGTTTTCCTGCACATACGATAATATCTTCGAGATAGTTGATATTGTCGCCTATGCAGGCATAGGATACCAGTAAATCCCTACTGGTAGGGAATACCAAACAACGAAAGGTTAATCATCCCCATGACGTTTGTATTACCTAAAACCTACGACGCAACCACAGGCGAACTCACGAGCCGGGTAGAACGACGCGCGAACATGGTAGGACAATCGCATATTCTCGATCTGATCGAGACTTACGTGCCCGCGTCGAAACGCGTTGTTTCATTCGACGACAAGCACTCGCCCGTCACTCAACAATACATCGAGACGCTGGCCCGCCACAAGGGCTGGCAGACGGAGCGTGTGTTCGACGCCGCGCACGGGCGCAGGTATCTTCTGTTCGTGTATCCCCGCGACACGGAGTATGGGGGTTTGAGACCAAACCCCCATCGGACGGCGTGCTTTGATTTTCTGACTTCGCCCTGATCGTGTTAACAATAGGGGCGCATGTCCGCGCCCCTATAACCTCCCTACAGGTAGGGATTAACTATCAACGAAAGGTTTTACCCATGTTGTTCGAGAAATTCGTGAGGATTATTCCTCGTTTGATCGTGTTGGCGATACTCTTGTATTGCCTGACCTGTGCGTGGGCCGTGTATTGCACGCTCACAAACCCGAAAGGATAAAACCATGTCGCTCCAATTATATTACATCGTCTTCACGGACGAGGGCAGCGGTAATAGCCTGGATTGGTTCGTGACCGCGAGTTCGCCGCAACATGCTTTCGAGTTGTGGCGTATTAAGAACGAACTCGACCCGGCTGATTACCATGAAACCGATGAATATGCGCGCGTGTATGAAGTGCCGGCGGCAGGCGACGTGCTAGGAGTAATAAGCTGGTCGGATATTGTCGCGCATGATTTCTCAATGAGATTGAGAAATCTCACCACGCTCGCGGTGAAAAACGAACATGGTTCTTCCCTACTGGTCGGGAATAATAAAGGAGAATAAACTATGACACGACAAGTATCCATCCTGGCGGCGCAGGCTTTTGTCGAGCGGCGCACGCGCAAGATATCGTCCAACACACATACTTTCTTTGATACTCGCGCGCCTGAACATGAAGGGCTGTTTCTGTTTATGAACAGGATCGCGTGGTATGATCCGGCGACCGACGTGCCCTATGTGTCGTTCTGCGGCTGGGCGACGCGCACCACGCTATGCAGGATCAATCATGTGATCGGGGCGATGGGTGTGCAGGGCGTGAGTTTCAACATACGCGGAGCACGCGGTAAAAAAGCCGTGCTCTATATGAACGGCGTCGAGCATGATCCCGGAGAGCCAATCGCATTAGTGGGCATGCTGGGTGCGATCGCGCTTAAGTTCGAGCGTGTGTCGTCAACCTTCCCTACTGGTCGGGAATGAGAAAGGAACATAGACCATGCCTCGATTAACTTTCCCATATCACCTGGATCGCCTGACCGTGTATCACTTCCTCATGGGCGGTGATTTTATATCTGACGGCAACGGCGATGATGGTTTCGCGTCCATACTCAGAAGCGAGGATCGCGCATTGCGCTGGGACGCGACCGGCGATGCGATCATGACATTCGACACGGGCGGGTCGCTTGTTGTGAACCTCAACGTCATGACGTTGCCTCAGTCAATCCGTCTCGCGAACTATGTGCTGGCACTCTTAGATGTGCCGAAGGATGATTACATTCAGCGTAGTGCCTACGTAGATGGCGACGATGTGGGCAATCTCGAATGGACCTATCGCGGCGAGATCGTGAGAACTAACGATCCCCTGGTATTGGTCGGGCCTATGGTTGTCCAGGCGTGGCGCACAACCAACAAATAAAACCCCATTGATACACCTAGCAAGTTTGAACAGTGCGTTCATTACGTTAGTGTATCTTTCACTTGACACCCTGATATGTTTCCCTTAAGGTGTTAAGTGTTCCCTACCAGTCGGGAAGCGTGCCTTTTCAATAACATCCCCATGAAAGAGATATCAATATGAACCTCATGCAAAGCGTGGACGTGATGCTTGCAACCCATTACGCCGCACTCCAACAGAACCACCGTCCCTACGCAATCGAGCAGATATCCGGTCCAGGGATCGGCAAGTCGGACAGCAAGAAACTCTATACGTCCAAACTCGCGGCGAAGATCTGTCAGCCGGTAGGCTACGTTCGCGTCGTGGTCGGCTCCTACGGTTCGAGCGCCGACGTGCGTGGCTTCGGCATGCCGCAGAAAGACGACGACGGCAACCTCATTACTAAGTTCGCCCGTGCGCCGTGGTATCCGGCGGCGCATAACACCACCATCTTCCTGCCCGTCGATGACGGTAAGGGCGGCGTCGCGACCGTCGAGATGGAAGACGGCGACCCCGACACCGTGGCGTGGATCAACGAGAACGGCGTGCCGCCCGTGGGCGTGCTGGACATGGACGAGTTCGGTCAGGCCGAGGATGATATCAAGAAAGCCTGTGCCGACGTGTTCCTCTACGGGCGCTGCGGCGAGACCATCTTGCCGAAGGGCTGGCGCGTTGTCGCGGCATCCAACCGGATGAAGGATCGTGCCGGCGTGGCGCGGTCGCTGACGTTCCTTGTCAATCGGCGGTGCGCGCACGAGATCGACCCCAGCGTGGGCGCATGGGCCGATTGGGCGGAGGCCCAGGACGATGCACACCGGCCGCATTACCTCACTATCAGCTTCGCCCGCAAGAACCCTGATCTTGTGTTCCGCGACGCCGTGCCGGCCGGCGACAAGCCTTTCTGCACGCCCAGGACTTTGTGCATGATGGACTTCGAGTTGCGCGCGCTGCAAACCGACGATGACCGTGCGCGCAACCGTCTTCCGACAACCCCGCTCGCGGCCGAGGTATGCCGTGGCTGGATCGGTGAGGCCGAGCAGGCGCAGTATTTCACGCACCTGAAATACGCGGATGAACTGCCCGATTGGGATGAACTGGTCGCGAACCCCATGAAGGCCAAGCTGCCCGCGACGAAAGATGCGCAGATGGTCGCCGGCTATTTCATGGCATATAGTGTTGACGACGCATCAGCCACGGCCATGATGACTTATATGAAGCGCATGATGGTCGAGATGCAGGTGCTTACGATGCGTGCGGTTATGGCGCAGTCCGAGAAAAACCCGGAGCGCGCCAGCGCCGTTCTCGAAACCCCCGATGCTGCGGTGTGGTTCGCGAAGCACAAGGATCTTTTGATCGCAAGCCGGTCGTAGCATGCGCCTTATTCACGGCATGCGTCGCGTAATCAGCGGGGAGACACACCCGCTGTATCGCACCTGGACCACAATGCGCCAGCGGTGCCGCAACCCGAACAATGGTGAATACCATAACTACGGTGCTCGCGGTATAAAGGTGTGTGCTGCGTGGGATGACTTCGCTAGGTTCGTGGCCGACGTAGGGCCACGGCCTAGCAAGCGCCACACACTAGATAGAATTAACAACGACAAAGGGTATGAGCCCGGCAATGTTCGCTGGGCTCTACCTGCAACACAAACAAGAAACGGGCGCAAGGCTAAACTCACGATGGATCAAGTGCTCGCGATGCGTGCTGCATACGCAGCAGGCGGCGTAACGCACGCGATCCTAGCCTTGCGCTTTGGTGTGCATAAAGCGACGGTTCAACATGCCCTGCAAGGACGCAACTGGAAATAGTTTTCCCTACCAGTAGGGAAAATCAAACAATGAAAGGTCTCATCCCCATGTGTAAGTGTGATATTATACCCAAGATTACATGGATTGGTCCGAGAGGCAGCGACGGTGAGCCGTGCAACTATCACAACATCTATGTATGCGATAAGTGTGATACATATTGGGAAGATCATTGGTCGTGTGCGTGCGACGATGATTGTCCCGTGTGCGGCGCAACGTGTTGTCCATCCATGTCTCACATAACCGATCTCAAAACCGGCGAAGTCGAGACGGTCACTTGGTAATCATTCCCTACCAGTAAGGAACAAATGAAATGTCAACCATGTTATCCCCCAGCGATATGCTGGACGCCGTAAGGTCCACCGCGATGCTTGCCGATGTGAGCATATCGGTCTGGTCCGCGAACAAGAGCGACGCAGCGCTCATGGAGAACATCAAGGCCGACGCGGGTGCGACGGGCAAGGTGGGCCATGTCGTGAAGAACATTCTCGCGGGCGGTGACGAACTGCTCAAGGATTGCCAGGGCGCGCATGCCGCCGTGCGGACGGCGCACTACAGTCTTACGCTGCCATGGGTGAGCGATCCACATGCGGAGCGCGCACGTGGTCCCAGGCTGCTGCCGAACATGCTGTTCGACAAGTATCTCACCACCATGTCGGAGCGCAGGCGGGCGGCGATGGCGGCGCTGGATGCGTTCGTGGCCGACTATCCCGACGCTATAAGACGTGCGAGGATACGCCTGGGCAAGCTCGCACCGACCGAGTATCCAAGCGAGGATTTTGTGCGTAGATCGTTCCGTGTCTCGTTCGAGTGGGAGCCGATACCATCGGGTGCCGCGTTCAAGAACCTGCCCGACAACGTGCTGGGCAAACTCGCGAACACCCTGGAGAAACGCCAGACCGCCATGATCGAGGCCAGCCAGACGGCGATGTGGAAGGAGGTTCGCGAGCGTGTGCAAAAGCTGGCCGAGAAGACCGCCGAGCCCGACGCGCGCTTCAAGTTCACCACGGTCGAGAACGTGCGCGAACTGATCGAAGTCATGCCGGGCTGGAACATCACGCAGCATCCGGCGGTGGCCGAGATCGTGGAGGATATCGAGCACATGCTGCGCGGCATCGACGCCAAGGATATCCGCAAGGATACGGGTGCGCGTGCGGATATCGCGATCCAGGCGGCCAAGGTCATCGAGAAGATGGACGGATGGAGACTATAACCATGAACCCGAACCCTCTCGCGCTGGGCGTCATGACATGGCTTGCCATGGCATTCACATGCTGGTCGATTGTGGGCGCGCGCAACCGCACGCTCGATATGTATTTCGGCAAGCCGAGATCAAACCAAATGAGAAACCACGCTACGCAAATCATGTGGTTTGTGTTTTTCGCGTTCACGGGGTTTATGCTTGGGGTTTACGCCCAAGCGATATGGAGAATAATATAATGGGCACAAAAGAACAACCGAGCGTGTGGGACTGTCACGGCGATGCGTTGCCCGACGAACCCTTGTTTACCCTCCTGGCGCGCGATCCCCAGGCACCCAAGCTGGTGCGTAAATGGGCGCACGACCGGGCCGAGAGCGTGGGGCGCGGACATGCGCCGATCACCGACGCGGTGAAGGTCGCGGAGGCTTACGAACTAGCGCAGAAGATGGAGGTATGGCGCGCGAGACGACGCGAAAGCAACCTACCCATGGTCGAGGGCGAGGGCAGGAGATCCCCCGTGGATAGCCTGGAGGATGTTCCTCCTGCGACGCCCACACCCATACCCGAAGAAACACCCAGGTTCTTGCGCGGCGCTCAATACGACAAGCGCGGCTAAGACCCCGTAAGACCACGCTTCCCTACAAGTAGGGAAGCGTGTAATACAACAACGTAATACAGCAACCATCAACCATTAACGAAGGCATCATCCCCATGGTTTCCAAACTCAAATCCCACAACATGACTGAGGTTGAGTTGACATACGAACAAGACAAGGCATGTGAAGTTGCACGAGTTGGCTTTATGTCGGCATCACCTTTTTATAGCCACTACTTTTTGTCAACCATGCGCGAGGTATTCACGAAGGACATTCAATCTATCGCGACCGATGGCCGGCATATCTTCATCAATCCCGAGTATATGGCGAGCCTCAAGCCCAGCGAGCGCGTGTTCGCCCTGGCGCACGAAGTCGATCACGTCATCAACCGCGATCCGCAGCGCACGAAGACCTACAAGGCCGAGGGACATTGCCGGGGCGTGCCCTATGACCACGGCCAGTTCAACACCGCGCAGGATTATCGCACGAACCATGGGCTCATGGAACAAGGCGTGGGCACCATGAACCCGAGTTGGTTGTTCGACAAGCGGTTCGGGCCGAACGACCTGCCCGAGGATATCTATAAGATCATCTATGAGAAACCGCCCGAGGGCGGCGGTGGCGGCGGCAACGGCGAGGGAGAAGGCGGTAATGGTCCTGGGCGTCAGCCGGGCAGCACCGCCCGCGACCAGGGCAAGACGCCGCGCGGGGCGAAGGGCGACCCGGTGGCCGACCAGAACGGCGGGGGCTTCGATGACGTGCTGCCGCCGCCCGTCGATCCCGTGACGGGCGAGGAAGACGTGCCCACCGAGGGCGAGTTCCGCGAGGCCGTGGCGCGTGCTGCTGCGGCGGCGAAGGCGATGGGTAACCTTCCGGGCAACCTCGCCAAGCGGATCGACGAGATCCTTAAGCCGCAAGTCGATTGGCGCGACCATGTCCGCATGGTCATGACCGGCGTGTTCGGGTCCAAGGGCGAGACCTGGGCCAAGCTGGACCGGCGCGCGGCTGCGCTCTACGGCCTGGGCATGAAGCTGGGCCGCGACAACCCGTTCTTCCTCAAGCCCGGCCGCAAGGGCTACGGGGCTGACACGGTGATCGTGGCGCGCGATACTTCGGGCTCGATAGGCGACGAGGAAGAAAGCGCCTACATGGGTGAGATCGGCGGCATCCTTGCCGATGTGCGGCCACGCCGGGTGATCCTGCTGGATTGCGACACGCGCATCTGTCAGGTGCAGGAATTGTATTACCTCGAAGAAGCCAGCGACGAGAGAGTTCGCACCACCAAGGGCCACGGCGGCACCGACCTGCGCAAGATCTTCGATTGGGTGAAAGACAACGATCACAAGCCCGAGTGCCTGATCGTGCTCACGGATTGCGAGACGCCGTGGCCGAGTGAAGACCCTGGGTATCCGACCGTGGTTGTCGCGACCACGGACACAGCAAGCCCGGTCTGGGCCGAACGCGTAAGACTGAAAATATAGGAGGTATGAAGTGAGAGTTTGTTTCGTGCGGCCCGACGAAGTGGACGATGGCGGGAACTTAATCAAGTCTCCGCTCATGTTCGCGGACGTGGATGCGATCCCCGACGTGACGCATTTCGTTAAACTGGAGAACGACGAGAAGACCTACCGTGTGCATAAGGTGATGCACATCGCAGGCACCGGCAAGAAGCATCATGTGGATCTCTACCTGATCCGCGTGAGGCCCTAAATTAGTTTCCCTACCAGTAGGGAAGTGATCCCGCCGGGTCGCTTCCCTATTATCCTCCACAACATCATAAAGGTTTCATCCCCATGAGCGTGTTCAAACTGACCGACAAGGATCGCGAGGAAATCATAGACGCCGCCAAGTCTATCGCGATGCGCAAGCAACTGTTCGAGATATCCCGGTGTCCCATTACGGTATCCGATCTGGAGAAAGTGCTGAATACTCCTGAAGGATTGGAAGCCGCAAACAAGGCGCGGGCTGCTGGCTATGATATCGCTACGGCCACCGATATCCGCATGAGGATAAACGCCGATAGCCTGGGTCTGGATCATGAGATGTGCCCGCGTTTTATCGGCGTGAGTTTCAGGGTGCAGACGGGCATACTTTGCCAGCTTATGCTCAACTACCGTGCCGCTAACTGGTCGCGGTATACCGAGTGCTCTCAACCATACGACCTGACGCCCCTCGATGAGCACAAGCGTCTTGAGATCGCGTCATGGGTGAACAAGGTTCATCGTGCGGTGCGCGAGCGCTTTCTGTGCGAGAACGTGGTCAAGAAATATGTGGCCCTTATGCCTACTACGGCCAGCGTGCTTGCGACATGGCCGACGCTCGCCACGATTGTGCGCAAGGAAACCAAAGAGGGCGAGCGCCTGCGTGATCGTTTTGCGGGTGGCCCGCCGGCTCGCACGCTTCACAGATACCGGGTGACGTGGCCGAGCATGTCGGAGTTTGAAGACCCGAATACGATGATGGCCGGGGCCGAGGAAGTGCTTGTAAAAAATCTGATGCTGGAGGAAAAATATAGTCCTCTACCCGAAACTGGACTGACGCGCATTGACGTGATGAAGTTTGAAAGCAAACCCGATGCGCCGTGGTATCTGAAAAACTAAAGGAATAAAACATGATCGTCACGATTGATTATGAGACGTTCTACTCACCAGCGCAGAAGTATTCTCTCACCAATATGTCCGTGGTGGATTATCTGTTCGACCCGCGCTATGAGACGATCATGTGCGCCATGAGGAAAGGCGCGAACAGAACCGAATGCGAAATCGGCCATCGCAACGTCAAGCAAATGCTCGCGACCGTCGATTGGCCCAACACGGCTATGCTATCTCACAACGCACAGTTCGACGCGAGCATACTGTATTGGCATTATGGATATGTGGCCGGGTTATACCTGGACACGGTTGCCATGGCGCGAGCGCTCACGCATCCGCACATAGGAAGATCCTCGCTGAAGGCGGTCGCGGATTACCTAGGCTTGCCTCCTAAGGGCATAGAAGTCGTGAGCGCCGCGAACAAAACCCTGAGCATGTTCACGAGCCAGGAACTTTACGAATACATGAGATATTGTAAACATGATTGCGAACTAGCCTATGAGATATTTCAGAGATTTATTCGGGTATTCCCGAAAGAAGAACTATCGCTCATAGATCAGACCGTTCGCATGTTTGTCGAGCCACAGGTCACGTTAAATCCTACCAAACTCAGCGCCTATAGTTTCCAGCTTAAAGCCGAGATGGACGCAACGCTGGCACGGGTCGCCGGCATGCATTTCCCGGTCCAGGCTACGAAGAAATCCCGCGATCCGCTTAAAGAAATTTTTTCCTCGAACCCTAAATTCGCCGCCATCCTCGAAGACCTGGGCGTTGAGGTTCCCATGAAGATCTCGCCCACGACCGGGCAACTTACCTGGGCGCTGGCGAAGAACGATAGGGGTTTCAAAGAATTATGCGATGACACAACGCAACCGCCCGAGGTTCAGGCAGTGCTTGCCGCTCGCCTGGGCGTGAAGTCCACCATCGACCAGACCCGAACCGATAAACTATTAAACCTAAGTCGGGCAAACTGGCCCGCACAGTTCGGTGGACCTGGGGCCGCGTGGATGCCAGCGCCGTTGAATTATGGGGGCGCGCACACCTTGCGCTGGTCGGGCTCCGGGGGTTTCAACCTACAGAACCTACGCCGGGGCTCGCCCATCAAGGATGCAATCGAGGCTCCGCCGGGCATGCGCATCGTGCACCGCGACAGTTCGCAGATCGAGGCGCGTATCGTGTGCTGGTTGGCGCGCGCGATGAAATTACTCATGGCGTTCGCGCAGAAGCGCGATGTGTATTCCGAGTTCGGGACGGGTTTCTATGGGCGGCTTATCTCGAAACATACCAAGCATGAACGGCAGGTTAGCAAGGTTGCCGTGCTTCAATTAGGGTATGGTTCGGGAATACCTAAGTTCAATCATAGCTTATATCTCGCTGGGCTGGGGGGCGACTTAGATTTATCCGAGCGCGTTGTGCGTTATTATAGGTATGACTTCGCCAAGGAAGTTCCGAAACTATGGCACGCGCTGGATGACGTGCTTGAGCGCATGTGCATGATGAACGCGCCGGCCCGATACAATGACGATGGGTCGATGATGGTCAACTATCCTGCGTATAATATGAGAAGTATATCTTCGCAGCTTTGGGCTCTCGGAAAGGTATTCGACGTGACCGCCGAGGGCGTATGGTTCCCTGACGGGCTCGCGATCCAATATCCTAAGATACGCAAGCATAGTTGGGTGGATGACACAAATCGCACACACACCAAGCTCATATACAATAATCCCTATGGCGGCGTGAAATCCCTATGGGGTGGTAGTTTCCTTGAGAATATATCTCAGAGGTTGGCGTGCATCGTCATCAAAGAGGCAATGAAGCGGATATACCACGAAACCAAATACCATCCCTTTTTGACCACGCACGATAGTTTAGATTATTGCGTTCCCGAGGGCGATGTGCAATGGTGGGACGCCTATCTCGAAGCCGAGTTCGAGCGCAGGCCCACATGGGCACCCGACCTGCCTCTAGCCAGCGAAGGCGGCTGGGGGAAGACCCTGCTCGCGGCGGAAGATGAGCATAATATCGGGCATAACAAGTAGGCATCCAAGCACATGCTAGACCTAGACGAGCATAAAGACCAACTCCAAGCGGCCCGAGGTATTACAGCAGGTTGTCTTTTGAGCATTGCTTTCGACTTGATATTATTCGTGATCTACAAAACCGTGATAAGGTAAATAGGACAATGAACATGGCAGCTTTTTTTGAAAACGTAGACGACGCGCTTGCCGTGGGCAAGGAAACCACTGAGCGCGAAATCATTGCGAGCATGGCGATCTCGCTGAAGCGTATCGCGGACAGCCTTGAGTTTTTCCATAACCTTGCGCACCAGATCCTTGTATTGGCGAGCAAGGAGGAACCCGACGCAGCCGAAGTTCTCAAACGTGTGTATGGAGAAAGGTAACACGCACCGTGTATAATTCTCCGTGGAGCATTGAAACGTCGTGGTGCAGCATCGCATGGATATAGGTTCAAGATATTCTGCGCTGGAGAACTGTCGGCCAAACCAGCTTTGAAATTTATCAAAGCTTTTACCATACTCGTAGCATCACTTACAGAGGAAGCAAAAACCATGAGCACTACCCCAGCCGAAAAGCACAACGCGAAATCGGAAATTTTCGTCGCGGCGGAACAATGCGCGCCGCCCACCTATGCCGTGCTTGCGCAGGCGCGGATCGAAAGCGACTATGACACGAACGCCTACAACGCATCGTCGGGTGCCATCGGTCTATTCCAGATCAAGCCGGCGACCGCGCAGCAACCCGGCTTCGGCGTCACCCCCATCGCGTCCATCGCGGACCTGAACGATCCCTATAAAGCCACCGTGTTCGCGTGTGATTATCTGCATGGGCTCTACCTTGACGCGGACGTGGGACACGGCTCCTGGGCCAAGGCGTTCCTGCACTACAACGTCGGCCCAGGCGCAGACGTGAACACCGCGAGCGATGCTTACAAGGCGCTGGCGGTCATGGTCAGCGTGATCGAGGGCGAGCCCTACCCGCTCACGCAGGGCATCGCCTAGCCTGGATTTAGCCCGGCCGCTGCCGGGTTTTGTCTTTCCCTACTGGTAGGGAGTTTAGGAAAGGTCAACATCCCCATGAGCCAAAACAAAGGCAAGATCGCTGCCGGTCACAAGGTAAAACCACATAAACCGGGTGTTTTACCAACTCCTTCTGAGCGGCGTAGGCGAGATCAGCTAACATCCGCGTCCGACGCGACGATGCACGTCGCCAAGAAGTCAAACGTTTATGACCCAAACCTGCCTTACGTGAACGTGGGCGCGGCTGAGTTCACGCCCTGGCTCGCGCCGCCGAAAGAGATACGCCAAGATTTGATCGACATAGGCGTGGTCGCGCTTAGTTTCGAGAAAAATCCTTCTCGCGCCGAGCCCAGCAAATATATGCCCATGATTGTCGAGCGTGTCTTGTATAAGTTCAAGACAGGCAAGTTTATTTGGGCCGGTGATTTAAGCGCGCTTTACGGCGATTGTGAATTGTTTCGCGACATAATGGAGCGCAGGCCCGATACCAACGCAAAGGATCTTCTAATCGACGGCCTTGTTGGCTGGTGCGATGAGATAGCATCACACATCGTCATGACCTGGATCAAAGATGATGGCTTTCATCTGGTGTGCATGGAATGCGTGCGCCTCAAGACGCAGGACGATGACGTAATACTCAAGTCGAGCAATGCCGTGGCCGTGGTCGCGTATATCTACGCACCGGCCGGCACACCCGGCGAGCAGAGCCAGATCGTCTACCGCATGAACGCGGGCTTCTACGATAACGCTAACGAGCCCCCGCAGGAAGCCCCTGAGGTATGCGCCCGGTCGGTAAGTATCGTGCAGCTTGTCTCGTGGCTGATGGAGACCAACGACGCCGCCTATGTCCGCGAGAAGTCGGTCAACAGGGGCGCGCGCCGGCCGCCGCTGCCTTCCTACCGAACCGTAGTGCCAGACGGCTACGTGACCGCCGTAGAGGCGCTGCGTGCCCGGCGCGCGGCCAGCGAGCCCCAGGGCGGCCACCACGCCAGCCCGACGCCTCATGACCGGCGCGGGCATTGGGTCACGAACAAGAAGGGCAAGCGGTTCTGGCGGCGGGCGGCGCAGGTATTGGGCGGTGCCGAGAAAGCCGCGCAGCTTAGCTTGCCCGTGCGCGGGCACTATGAGGTTAGAACCTGATGGCCCTGTATAACTCACCCGAAGAAATAAAGAAAATAATGGCTATCCTTCGAGACAAGATGGGAATTAGTAACATGGACCAGAGCAAGAAACTTGTGATCCCTAAAGACTCGTCAATGTATTACGCAAAGAACCATCCTGTGCAAACATCACAGGAAGGCACGTATGAGCCCGTGTTTGCAGAAACCACCACCGTTGAGCACATGCTTAAACAAATGAAAACAGTGCAGGCATCGCAGGCCAGCACCTTCGTGGAACCGCGCATAAACCCGTCCGACTATGATCTGAACCAACTCATATCTGAGCAGGCAAGATTGAGCTTGTGCTGTGACGTAGCGCAGGCGAAACTCAATCAAGCCACGCAGGCGGTGAACGATGCGGAGTTTGCGCGCGAACAGCATATGAATTTAATCAAGGCGGTGATGAACGCCATGGTCGATAATATCAAGAAGGTATTGAAGTGATGAGTAGTCCAATGAAACCCGAAGATTTGGCTCAAGTGCTCAATGATGTGCTTGGTGAATACTTTTCTGCGTTTTCAGACGACGCCGCGCTTTGCCAGATTAACGACAAACTTGAGCGGTTAGAAATTATCGAGCAAAACAGATATGCCCGCGAGTTGATAACCCGTTGGTATAACACACGTCGTCTTTTTCCGTTCGAGAAAACTTGGTTAGAAGACCATGGTTTCGGCGAGTATGTCATGGAAAAAGATGAACCGCTTTCTCCAGAAGACGAAGCCAAAGAGAAAGAAATAGAGGATTTGTTAGGATGACCAGCGAAGTCAAACCATTCACATGGTCATACAGCGCGCTCAAAAACTACGAAACCTGCCCGCTGCGCCACAAGATGATCGACCTGGACAAGAGCGTGAAGGAAGAAGAAAGCCCGGCGCTGGCGGCCGGCTGGGAGTTGCACAAGGCGTTCGAGGATCGTCTAAAGGGCAAGCCCCTGGGCCTGGGCTACACGCACTACGAACCCATGCTCTCCAAGATCATAAACAAACCGGGCAAGACCTACGGCGAGAAGAAACTCGCGATCACCAACACCTTTCAGCCCTGTGGCTACTTCGATCAGAACGTATGGTTTCGCACCATAGTGGACTGCACAAAGGTGTTCCCGGATAACACCGAAGTGAGCATCTTCGACTGGAAAACGGGTAAGGTCGCGGAGGATCTGACACAGCTACAACTCATGAGCGTCACGATCTTCGCGCACATGCCGAGCGTGACCTATATCAAAGCGGGCTTGATATTCGTGAATTACAATAAGGTCGAGCACGCCGAGTTTTCGCGTGAAAGTATTCCCGAAATATGGAGTGAAATTCTTCCCCGCGTAAAGGAACTTCAACGTGCGCGTGACACCCAACAATACCCACCGAAACCCTCGGGCCTATGCAAACGATATTGCCCGGTTACGTCGTGCCAATACCATGGAAAAGGAACTTCTTGATGTGTGCTCAAATCCGCACTCGCTTAGAAACTTATTCGAACGTTGGCGTAACATACTAAGCTGGCATTACGACGAAGATGAGGAGAAGGATATGGTAAGTATCATGGACAGCGTAGCGCGCGCCACCGCGAACCAGGGGCTCGCGAGTTTTTGCCTGTCGCAAATACCCAGAACCGTCCGCGACAAATTCGAGTGCGTCACCGAGACCGACGCATATCTCCTGGCCCCCAGGGCGAGGTTCAATCGCAAGGGCACGAACGATGTGTTCGAGTGTGTGCTGGTGGACAGCGAGAGCGCAGAGCCATCTCTGGCGGGCATGAAGATCAAAGTGCCCGAAGATTTCATCGCGAAACTATGTGTAATAGTATGAAAGTATTTTATCATGCCCTGGCCCAAACCAAAACACGAACGCGAAGAACTAGAAGGCGCGTCCTTGGTAAGTGAGGATCGACGTGACAAACAAAAAACCCTCGAACGATGCACTCAACTATGGTGCGATATTCTACGCCTACAACTTCCCCGTGATATCCGTGATGCTTTTATCTACACTCTACAAGTGGGTTTCGAGGGCGATCTCGTAATACTTGTGCGCAAGAAAGGCTCGCAGGTAAAACATTCTACCCATATTCCATTCCCGATGAGCGCAAGCATCATAGACGTTCTCAAACTCCCCGACGAGTTTGTGGCTAAGTTATGCGTGTTGGTGTAATAGTGTTATGCCCAGGAAAATTAAACTCGAACGCACAGTCAAAGACCGGGTAAAGGATCTTCTTGACCCACGCAGGCCCGATCTATATTATAATATGCCGGTGCCCTGCGGATACGGCAAGTCCATGTTGGATTTTGTCGGGTGCTACCGTGGACTGTTCTTCATGGTCGAGACTAAACGCGCAGAGAAAGACCTCACGGGTGTGCAGGATTTGTGCGCCACCGAAGTGCGCGACGCAGGGGGTAAAGTATTCGTGGTGATCGACTACGACGGGTTAGCGGAACTCGAACGTTGGTTATTGAGCCTAGAAAGTTAGGGTTAAGACGATGCACATAAGCCAGGATTTGACGAAGATCATCATTCCCTACCAGGAGGGAATAGCGAGCATCATCCCGCATGGTAAGCGGTTCGCGTTCCAGGGCCAGGATATGTTCGTGATGCCCAACGAGCAGATCGAGGCGAAGATCGCGCGCAACCTGGGCGTCATGGTGCCCGCGCCGATCCTCACGCGCTACGATTGGCGTGGCACAAAGCCGTGGGATATCCAGCGCACGACCGCCGCGATGCTGACCGAATGCGAACGCGCCTACGTGCTGAACGGCCTCGGCACCGGCAAAACCAGATCGGTGCTTTATGCCTACGATTTCCTCGAACGGTCAGGCGCGCTCTCCGGACCCATGCTCATATCCGCGCCGCTCAGCGTGGTGTCGTTTGTCTGGGAGCGCGAGATATTCAACGTGATGGCGACGCGCAAGGTAAGCGTGCTCTACGGCGACCGCAAGAAACGTCTCAGAAAACTCGCGGAGAAAGCCGACATTTATATCATCAATCATCACGGCATGGACATAATTCTGGACGAGTTGATTAAAAAGAAATTCGGTATTTTCGTGATAGACGAACTCGCGATCCTGCGGAACAAGTCCACCGATCTCTGGCGCGCCGCCAACGCCATCGTGCAGAGCCTCGCGCCCAGCATGGGTGCCGCGAGCAAGCCGGGCTACGCCTGGGGCCTGACGGGCTATCCCACGCCCCAGGCACCCACGGACGCCTGGGCACAGTGCCGCCTGCTCACGCCGGCCACGGTGCCGCGCACGAAGGCGCAGTTCATCGACATGACCATGCGGCGGGTGACGCAGTTCAAGTGGGTGGCACGGCCCGACGCCATGGAGATCGTGCATAAAGCGATGCAGCCATCGGTGCGGTTTACCATACAAGATGTTATGGAATTGCCGCCGACCGTCTATCTCGACAAGATCGTAAAGCTGGACCCGCCGGCCAAGCTGGCGTATGACAGATTATGGAAAAAGGCCAAGATCGTGTCCGACCAGGGCAAGAACATCACGGCAGTCAACGAGGGTGTATTACACAACAAACTCATGCAGGTCGCGGCTGGTTATATCTACGCCGACGACAGGACGATCTATGAACTACCCCATCAGGGCCGGCTTGACGCGCTGCTGGAAACGGTAGAGGAAGCCGAGGGGAAGGTGATTGTGTTCGTGACCTACAAGCACGCTCTGGCGGGCATAGCGGGCTTCCTGCGGGGCGCCGGCTACACCGTGGGCGTGGTATCGGGCGACGTGCCCAGCACCGCCCGCAACGCGATTTTCCGGGGGTTCCAGGACGGCTCCACGCCGCGCATAATCTGTGCCCACCCGGCCTGCATGGCGCACGGGCTCACGCTCACGGCGGCCGACACGATCATCTGGTATTGCCCGACGCAAAGCCTGGAGACCTACGACCAGGGCAACCACCGCATCATCCGCCCGAGCCAGACGCGCAGGACGCGCGTGGTGCATCTGTTCGGGACCGTCGTAGAGCGCGTTACCTATAACCGTTTGAAGCAACGCGCCAACATGCAAGGCGCGTTGCTCGAAATGTTCGCAGCACAGGAGTTGATATTTTAATATGGCTCGCCGTAATAATATGGGTTGCATCGTATCGCCGCGTCATTGTCCTAAATGCGGATACGGATTTTCGAGAGTTAACGACAGCCAGGATGCCGAGGGATATGTTCGCCGTCGTCGCACATGCAGGAGTATAAAATGTAACTATGTATGGGTCACATATGAAATACACCGCCCGAGCGCCGCCGAGTTCTCGCCGCCTAAGCACCGTCCCAAACTTACCAACCGTGGCCGCCACACGGTAGAGCCTGCACTCGCGAGAATACGCGGTGATCGGCTAGAGTATGAGATACCCATGAACCGTTACGAGCAAGAGGATCATCCCCATGACCAAACCAAACAAACCGATTGAGACAACAGAAGTCGAGTTCAAGCCGTCCTACGATATACCCAAGGAAAACTCGGTCGAGCCCGTCGCGCCCACAATGGACGTAGGCATAATGATCGACAAATACCGTAGGCTGCGGGCCAAGAAAGAGGAAATTGCCGAGGAACAAAAGAAAGTCATGGCGCAGTATAACGCCGCGCTGGAATATCTTGAGGGCATGTTGTTGTCGGTGATGAACAACATGGGCGTGGACAAGCTGTCTACGTCAGATCATGACGATAAGTTCGGTGGCACGGTGTATAAGACAACCACGACCCACACAAGCGTGCTCTCGTGGTCGGCGTGCCTTAGTTTCATCAAGGATCACGAGGCGTGGGAATTATTGGAAAACCGCGTTAACAAGAGCGCGGTCTTGAGTATCCTGGAGGAAACAGGTGAGTTGGTCCCAGGCGTGCGCATCGTTCAGCGCGTCAATGTAAACGTGCGGAAAGCCTAACCTATAAGATATTGTATTACAAATAGTTGTTGACAGCGCCTTGAACCTTTTGTAATCTACCTCCGTCAACCAACATAGGAACACCCAAACCATGTCTAACGTCATTCCTTTCCAGCGCGGCGGTATGCCGGCTGTGTTCGCAAATCGCAACTTTCCCGACATGAACGCCGCCGCGAAAGCCGGCCTCGCGCCCAGCTTCGCGGTCATCGGCTATAAGGGCCGTAACTGGCGGCTGAAATATGCCGGCGAGACAGAACTGCTCAAAGAGCCCAACGGCGCACCCGTCGCGACCCTGGACGTGGTGATCGTGGGTATCTCGTCGGCTATCAGTAAGATATTCTACCTGAAGAAATACCAGGAAGGCGACGATCAAGCGCCCGACTGCTGGTCCACGGACGGCATCAAGCCCGACGCCGCCGCGCCTAAGAAACAGTCTGTGGCGTGCGGTAACTGCGAGCAGGCAAAGTGGGGTTCGCGTGTGACAGACGCCGGCAAGAAGGCCAAGAACTGCCAGGACAGCCGCAGGCTTGTCGTGGTGCCCGCCGATGACGTGGAGAACGACGGCTATGGCGGCCCCATGCTCCTGCGCCTGCCGCCCATGAGCCTCGCAAACCTCGCGGCCTATACACGCGAGTTGGAGAAATACGGCGCGCAGCCTTACGCCGTTCGCACTGTGCTGGGTTTCAACTACGATGTGTCTTACCCTGAGATCACATTCCAGACGACGGGCTGGCTCGATGACGATACCGCCGTGCAGGTGGCCGACATGATCCAGAACGACACGCGGATCGCGACGATCCTGGCCGAGAGTTCGGTTGTCGCGGAAGATGACCCCACGGAAGACGCCGACCCCGAGTTCGCGAACAAGGCTCCCACGTCGCCGCTGGCGGCCGGGCGGCGCAAAACCCCGGAGCAGATACAGGCCGAGGCGGACGCCATCCGCGCCAAGGCCGAGGCGGAGCGCCTGGAGGCGGCGCGGCTCAAGGCTGAGCAGTTGGAGGCGGCGCGGCTCAAGGCTGAGCAGGAAGCCGAGCAGGCGAAGGCGGCGGCAGCGGCAGCGGCGGCTGCGGCTCCCCCGCCAAAGAAGTCGTCGCCCTTCGGCAAGAAAGCCGCTGCCCCCGTCGCCGCCGTGCCCACAAGCCACACGGTTAACAGCGCCCCCGTGACTGTCAAGCCCGCGCCCGAGAACATGGAGGCCGCCATAGACGCACTCTTATAACTTTTGCCTTGCGCTAATAGGGCCGGATCATCATGATCCGGCCCTTTCTCCATCCCCATGGGCGCATAGTATGGACACCGTTAATTTTCTTTCCAGGGTAATCGCGCCTGGAAATTTCTTATGCGTTTCGTTTTCATCAGGCACAGACAGCAAGCCTAACAATTCGCGGTTTTTTCCACGCGATGAATTGTCTCATGCTGCCAACTTCATCGAATACCTCGCGCGTCAAAATAACGACGTATATCACGCACAGTCTTCTTTCGTGGACGCCCACGTTCAGGGCGTCAACAAGATCGGCAAGTCCAAACTCTACGGCGAGCGCAAAGCAACTAACGCCCAGGCCATCAAGACATTCTGGATCGACCTGGATATAAAACGCGACGGTGACAAGAAGACCCTCGCCAATTCATACCCGGATCGCGACGCTGCTCTGCGGTGGGCCAACGATTTCTGCACCGCAATAAACATACCCAAGTGGTCACTGGCCGTCTCGTCGGGCTATGGGATACATCTGTATTGGGTGCTCGAAGATCCCCTCCTGGTAGCCGACTGGCTACCCTACGGGCAGGCGTGGACGAAGGCCATGGTGCGCCATGGGTTCAAGGGCGATAGCGGCATATCGGGCAACCCGGTGTGCCTGCTGCGGCCGCCCAACACGTTCAACCTGAAGACCGGCAGCGCGGTGCCTACGTTCGTCTACACGAAAAGCGTGCGCGGCGATGCCCCGAACCAAATGATACTGGACGCGCTTCAGCCCTTTTTGCCGGCGCACTTGACCCCCACGGCCCCAGGCCAGACGCCTTCCTCCATGGCCGCCGCTCTCGCCGGCCCCGGCTCGAACGTGGTCTCCATGTTCCAGGGCGCGCCCAATCTTAATGCCGCCGCGCAGGCTTCGATGCCCGCGCCCTACCGGCAAAAACGCTCGTTCGCGACCCTGGCCGGTCCTAATGGTTGCGCACAGGTAATACATTCCCTGCAAGATCACGGTGCCACCGATACAAGACAAATCTGGTATCTTGGCTTTTTATCCATGGCCGTTTTTTGCGACGACGGTGAAGACTTTATACACATTATTGGTGACGCTCACCCGACCTATAATAAATCTCAGACCGATGCAGAGTTTCAGCGCGCCAAAACCGAGCAGGCCGCAAAGGGCACGGGCTGGACCTTGTGCAATCACTTCAACACGCACCGCCCGAGCGTGTGCGCCGCGTGCCCGCATTTCGATCTCGCGAAGATCACGCCGCCGGGCAATCAATCACCACTACATTTTGCCGAGCCTAAAGACGATCTCCCGGAGGGCTACAGACGACACAACAATAAAATCCAGAAATTCGTCAAGGGAGATAAAAACGGTTTCTGGGAGACAATACTCGAAGGTGATATATTCGACCCTGAACTCGATGAAATACCTTTCGGGGGTTTTAATCTTCAGTTTAAGCATCGCGTCGTCAATAAAACCTATACTATAAAAGTATCGTTGCACGATGTATTTGGCGACGCTTCCACTATAGCCAGGGTCTTTAACAACCAGCACCTTATCGTCCTTTCCGGTAGGGAACAGGAATGGAGAACTTTCTTGCTCGCTTTCACGCAGATGCTTCGCGCGCAGCAGCGCGAACGGGCGTCACCCCTTGAACCGTTCGGGTGGCTGACCGAGAACGATAAGCACGCGGGGTTCGCCGTCGCCGGCCAAGCCTATTTGGCGGACGGCACGGTGGAGGAAGCGCCCGGCGGCGACCCTCTCATCGTGACGGCCTACACGCCCAAGGGCGAACTGGCACCCTGGCAGGACGCGGCGCGGTTCACGCTGGCCGGCCGGCCGGATCTCCAGGTGATCGTCGCCGCCAGCTTCGCCGCCCCCCTGGTCAGCCTGACGGGCCACAAGGGCATCATCCTGTCCGCCTGGAGCCGGGAAAGCGGCGTCGGCAAGACGAGTGCCCTGATCGTCGCTCAGGGCGTGTGGGGGGCTCCCAGCGCCACCATGAGCCTCAACGACACCCACAACGCCGTCAACCACCGGCTGGGCCAGACCAAGGTGCTGCCGGCGTTCTGGGACGAGATGCAAATCGGCAGCGACAAGGCCAGTGAGTTTGTGCAGTTTTTGTTCCGCATGAGCCAGGGCAAAGAGAAGGCGCGCATGGCCCCGAACATGCAGACCCGCGAAGCCGGTGAGTGGGCTACGCTCATGGTATCATGCTCGAATTTCGGGATCATGGACCATGTGAGCAAGATCACCGCCGGCACCGAGGCGGGTGCGCTGCGGTTGTTTGAATACAAAATCACCCATCCCAGCATGCCGCAGAACGCGAAAGCCACGCGGACCATCGCCCAGGCGTCCACGAACTACGGGCATGCCGGCGTGATCTATGCGAGGTATCTGGCGGCGAACAAGGATCGTCTCATCCAGGCACTCGATGCCCAGCTTACCAAGATCATATCGGATACCAACGCGTCGCAGAGCGAGCGCATGTATAGCGCGTTCATTGCCTGCACAATGATCGGTGCGAAGGTCGCGAAAAAACTGGGCTTGGTGGATTTCAACTTACCGCAGATCGAGAGTTTTCTTTACAACGTCTATTATATGTCACGGAAGGGCCGCAAGAAAAGTTTGCTCGTGTCTCATACAGGCTACCAGACCGAGGATATCCTGTCGGGATTTATGTCCGAGTTCATGGCGCGCAAGATCATCACTAAACGTTACGTGGCGGGAAACACCCGCGCCGACGTGAAATGGTGGCCGCAGGACCGTCATAGGGTGGATATCCATATCAGCCAGGACGACGCGCTGCTCAGGTTCGACAGAGAACTATTCGTCGCCTATTGTGACAGCAAAAATCTGGTCGGCACCGATGTGGTCGAGCATATGTGCCTCACCTATGGCGGCCAGGAAGTCAAGGCCACGCTTGCAGCGGGCACCGGGTTCGCGTCAGGCCGGCGGCGTGTGATCGAGATACCCTTGGTGCTACCAGAGTTGCAGAGTTACAAGCACACACCAGAGGATTTCGATAATCACCCATCCGGGAAAACTATTTCAGAGAGGATGAAAGAAACCAAAGATGGCACATGAATACGACCCTAGCCTGAACACGCCGAACGCCTGGGGGTTTCTCGAAAAACTCCCTACTGGTAGGGAAGAATATGTGAAGCTTCCGAAGACGCCCATGTTGCTCGCCGGCATGGGGCCGCCGCCCTTCGATGTGACGCTGCCTCACACCCAGGAAGTCCGCCACATCATCGAACTCGAAGAATACGAACCCGGCAAATGGAGACCGATCAATGTCTGACGAAAGCTACAGCTATTTCTGGTGGCGGCACCACAAGGATGCGAGCACGTTCATCGCGTGCCGGGACACTGAAGACGGGCTATGGTATATGCCCGGCCTGGGAGTTCCAATCCGCGATCCATCGGTTTACGCGACCTGCCTGGGGCCGGTGCCGAGATGCACCGACACGGGTGCAAGCATAGATCAATGACTAAGCTAAATGTAGTGTTCAAGCCATCCGGCAGGGGCAAAGCGCAATGCCCGGCGGACCCTAATTTTCCCTATGGGAAAGCCATTGATCTATGCCAGGGTAAACCGGGCATCTGGGTCGAACTGCCTTACCCGGCACCGGAATGCGGTATGTTCGTCATCTATGGTGAGCGCGTTGATGCGGTTGCTATAACTGCCGCCGGTCGCGCGGATGACCCCACTAAAATCAAATTACCCTACAAAGACCAGTAAACTACTTATCATATTTCTTGCGGTTCGCGGTTGTTGTAGTGACGCGGATATTCTTGGGATGGTTGCCGCCGCCCTTGGACAAGGGCTTCTTGTGGTCGATCTCCCGAGGATCGTTCTTGCCCGAGAGCCGGCCGTCCTTGATCGCTTCGTTGCGGGCCTTCTCGCGCGCCCGACGCTTTTTCAGACCTTCTGACGAGGTTTCCCGATTGATATAATATGCTCTGTTTTTCTCGTAGTCTTTCGGATCTTTCGGCATTAGGGCAACACGTAGGCATCAATCTCAAGGCAGAACGTGTAATTGCTGCTCGACGCATTCACGCTTAGCACGACGCATTCACGCTTAGCACGACGCATTCACGCTTAGCACGACGCATTCACGCTTAGCACGACGCCCGGTTGCACAGCCGGAAGCTGGTCTTCCTGGCCCGCAGAGAGGGCAAAAGTGCTGCCGCCTTCGACGGTGCCGGCGCTCGAAACGAGGTTGTAGTAAAGCGTCCCGGTAGCGCTGGTGGGGTTCTTGATCTTGCCCCCCACCCATGGCCCCGAGGCAGCTACGACAGCCGTGCCAGCGGTGCTGACGACATGCGCAATGCCGGCGTTTGGCGTGGCGTAGGCTGGGCTTGGGGTCATAGGTGGGTTGCTCCCTGCCAGGGGTTCTAGTCTACGTGGACGCCGGCCTGAACCGTCGCCACGATGGTGCCGGTGCTGGCGATCAGCGACAACGGGTTGACGGGCACGGGGGATGGCGCTGCATAGACCTTGGCCGTGCCTGGACCAATCGCGAAAGAGCCCACGCCGCCCACGGTGGCCGTGCCGGTGTGCGAGGCCCAGAGCGTGCCCGACGCCGAGTTGTTGGTGATCGCGAGATACCGCACGTCATCGGGCAGCGTCTCGGCGGCGATCACGGTGGTCGCGGTGCCCGTCACACTGGCGGAATAATCGGTCAAGAGAATGGCAACGTTCGGATCGGGAGTGACTGACATTGGGGCTGCTCCTAAACTACGATGTGCTCACGCAGGGGTGGGTTGTCGGCATCCACGCTCGCCACCACGGTTAGGTGCCGGTCGGGTGACGCATTGATATAGGCCCGCGCCACGGGGGGCAATATAATCCCGCGCGCAGCGCCGCCCTGGAAGATCAGGTAGCGGGTTTCCTTGTCGGGGTTGCCCGGCGCGGGCGTGAGCCGCATGGTCATAGGCCCACCGTGCATATCATCGAACGCCTGGGAGATCGTGTAGAGCCCTGCCGGCAACATGCCGGTGCCCTGGACATATCTCCTACCCTGTTCGTAGAGCCATCCCGAACTCAAGTCATACGTCCACACGGTATCCTCCTAGTTGACGTTCGCGAACCTGCCAGCCTGCGCCATCGCTTTTGCCTGACGTGGTGACAATTCCAGGCCAAATGTTTGCGCATTTGGTTGCGCGGTTTGGTTCAGCCGTGCGCGTCGCAGCGCGGCAAAGAGCGTGGGCATCTGGATCTCTTCACCGGGATGGTCCGCATTGTATTGCTGGATCGCCTGCATCGCCTCGGTGCGCGCGTCATTGTCGGCCGCAGTCACCCATGCCTGGGAGAGCCGCTGCTGCTCGACCTGCGCCTCGGCCTTGGCTTGCTCCACGGCGGCCCTCCCCTCACGATACTCGCTCACATCGGCCGGCTGGAAGCCCAGGGCTTGCCCAACAATGCCGGCGGGGCTGATACTCTCGGCGGGTAGCCCTGGCCGCCCGCCAGGGCCAGGAATGCCCTCGTTGGCATAGCGGATCGCCTTGAGCGGATCGCGCAGCGGCCGGGGCAGCATAGCCTCGAAACCCTTCTGGTAGTTGCCGTGATAGATATTCAGCAAGCCACCGACTTCATTGGACGCATCTTCGCCCGCTGCGCCCGTGGCGATGGCTCCTAGCCATTTCAGGAAACTCTTGCTGTCAAAACCCTCCAGTTCGGGCATCTCCAAAAGGTTCGAGAGGCCGATGCTGTGGGAGAGATCAATGCCTATGGCGTGCGGCAGGCCACGCGAGAATATCTCACCCATTGTCGGCCCCATAACGTCCGAGAAGAAACTGCGCAGGTCCGCCTCGAAATCATGGGGCTTGGTCTGACCCGTCGCGGCACCGTAGGCTACGCCGGCCAGCGTCAGGGGATCACCCAGGATCGTGAGAGACCCGGCCATCAGCGCGTGCGTGCCCAGGATGCCTGCCAGCGCAAGGGCGGCTTCCTTTCGCTCGGTCGCATCCGCGCCGCGCAGAGATTGATGCGCCAGCCCAAGCATGACGCTATACATATGCAGGCCATAGTTCTTGAACTGCACGAGCGGCAAAGCAATCTTACCCAGCGGCCCTTTCTCGGTCGCGATGCGCGCCTTGCCGCCGTAGTTCGGGATCGCGTCGCGCAAAGTATCTATGGCGCGCTCGATGGCGACACCCTCGGAACCCGTCTTTTCCAGTTCAAGATCGAACGCGGCTTTCGCGATCACCATGCGGTTCATCACGTCGGCCGCGTGCGCGCCCACCGTGTTAAAATCCCTGAACCTGTTCCAGACAGTTGACAGCTTACCTTTTTCGTAGGAGCCGCCTTTGGCGATATCGCGGATATCCTTGTCCATGGTATGATCTATCAGGCCGGCGGCGTTGGCTTTCTCGAACAACCTTTCCATCTGGCCGCGATCCGCGCCGTTTTTCACCAGTTGTTCGAGACCATACCGGCCCATATCCCAATCGTTTGCGTTGAGTCCCTTGCGGGCGGCCTTGAACATCGCCGCCGCGCCCTCTTTGACCAGCCTGGGTCCGAGATCACGCATCGCGTTGCCCAGCGCCAGTGTGGCCTTGGCACCATGCCGGGGGGCCAGGAGAGCCGTCGCGTTCATCTGGGCTTCCAGCGTGTGCTTCAGCATGATGCTGGGGCTCGCCACGCTCTGCATGAAGCCGAAATTCGTGGCCTTGCGCGCCAGTTCGGACGTGAAGCTGGTGGTCAGGCTGCTCGCCTTGACGCGCTGCTCCATCTCGTGCAGCACGGCATTGGCGACAATCTGAGTATTCGGCCCGGCACCGCGCCGTCCCATATCCACCACGGTGTTGCGCATCCGCGTGAGCGCGTCCTGTAAGTCGCCGCCGTGCAGCATGCGGCCTATCCGGTAGGCGAAATTCAGGTGTTCGCTTGCGAGCGTGCGCGCCGCATCCTTGGACGCGCCGCCGATGCCTTTGCGCCGGGCGATGCGCGCCGCGTCGCTAGTTGTGCCGTGTTCGAGAACCACGGAGGTAAGAAGGTCGCGCGCCTCCTGGATCTGCGCCGCCGTGAGAGAACTATCATCCAAACTCGACAGCATCTTTTTGACGAAGGGGATATTACCCTTCAACGATTTATCCATGCTTTCTTGTTTGGTCATCACTTCGGAAACGTTGGCGTGTCCCGCCTGTTCGAGTTCCGCCTTGCGCGCAATGGCGTCGGATTTCTTCTCAAACATCTCCACCCCATACCGGGTGAGCGGGTCCGCGTCGGACGTGGCATCGTTCGCGCTGTCGCCATAGGTGAGCACATAGTCACCGTAACGACGCAGGGGGAAGTAATCGCCCGCGAGTTTGTTGCCCTTCACCAAGTCTGCAATGCCGGTCACGAAGTTTTTTGATCTATCCCATTTGTCCGCGAACATTTTTGCAATGTCCGAAGTATCAGCGTTGTCGATGAACGCCTGGATTTCCTTTGGCGAACGCTTCTTGAGAAGATCGTCCACCGCCTGTTTCTGTGCCGGCGTGGCGTCGGGAAGGAAATTATCTATGAGCGCCGTGCGCTCGGCCGTCGCACGTTCCTCATACATCTTCGCGTAATGGTCTCGAAGATCCTGATAGGTTTGGCGGTCGGCCGCGCTGAGATTGTTATACCGATCCGTAAGTTCCTGGATGTTCTTTACGTTCTTATTGGCGTTCGGGTTGGAGTTGCCCAGGCGTGCTTTCGCAACCGTGGCATCGTTCATGAGTTCCGCCAGTTCCTCGCGACCCTGAAGGCGCTTGATAAGATCCTCCACCACGTCGCCGTTGGCCTTGATATACTGCGCGTTTACGCGGTCGATCTTTTCCTTGGCGGCGCGGAGATCATGCAGCGCATCACCATGATCCTCGGTCTGGAACATGGACCGATATTTCTTCACGATCCCGTCCCAGGTGGTCGCGACAAGAAGGGCTGACCTTGCACGGTCGGTCACGCCGCCCAGGTCGATATAGCGCAAGGCACGATCCACCTGACCGTCCACGCGCGGCCCCAGCGCGCCGCGCAGCATGGACGCTAGTTCGCCGGGCGCACCGCCGGTTTCCCTACCGGGAAGGAGGCTCGCAGCCTTCTCGTAGGCAGCGCTACGCTCCAGGACGTGTTGCAACGGGGCCATGACAGCTTCCAGCAGGGAGCCCTCGAACGCGCTGCCGGGCTTCTGGAGCCCCAACGCACGGCGCAACCAATCCTTGAAATACTCCCAAAGCGTCGTAGGAGATTTGTCGAACCCCAGCCGGCGCATCTCCTGCAAGAACGCCTCGGATGGTTTAAGCGTTGACGCGAACGCATGAACCTCGGGGTTGGTGAGAAGCTGGGTCGCGACTTCATGGTAAAATTTACCCGTCGTGTATTCGACTTGACCGCCTGCAATATCGTCCAGAACCTTAGCGTAGTTGGCTTCTTTGGCGGCGCGGACGAACTCATTGTTGATCGCCTTGAGCGCGTCGCGCATGGGTATAAGCGGAAGATCTTCCGACGAGTGTAGCGGAATTTTAGCTATGTCCGATATGGCTCTGAACGTAACAGCGTGAATGGCTTCGTGTGCCAGCGCCACGGGTCCGCCCATAGCTTGCATGCGTGGTTCTAAACCTTCTGGAACACGAGAAGGCACTATGACAATACGTTCCCCAATCGAGAAATCTTTGTTAAAGGACGTTTTGTGCAAGCCGCTTATATGGCCGGTGTCAAACTGGTTTTTCAAACGGCGATCCAATTTACCCAAATCATAGGCATGATCGCTTGTCATGGTTTCCAGGTCGGGAACCATGTTCGACAACCGGGTGAGCAGATTACGAATATAGTTTGTTTCTGGGCCGCCTTTCGCGATGTTGCGTGCCGCGAGTGTGAGCGCATCCTTGAGGCGATAGGTCTGTCCGTGGTCCTGCGCATCCTTTATCGCGTCGATGAAATTTGTGTTGTCCGCAAGATGCCGGTTTACCCGATCCGCGTAGGGCTCGATCACAGGATTTAGTTCGCGTGCCTTGGCTTCCTCGGCCGCCGCCTTGAGGCGTTTCTTTTTCTCGGTGTCGCGCAGAACCTTGTCCACACTCGGGCCTTTGGGTGCCGGCGGCGTGATCTCATCGCGCACCGCGTCGCCCACCTGATCGCCTTTCTCCAAGGCTTCCAGATAATTTTTCAGACGCTCGTGGGCTTTGATCTGCTCCTGAAGATCCTTCACCTGTTCGACAATTTTACCAATCGCCAGATCACGGTGCGTCGCGAGATTGTATTTCTTTCCCGTGGCGTCCATCTTCTTTTTCGCGTCCATCGCGAGTTTAGTGATCTCATCAGGCTTACTCAAAAGCTGCACAAGATCGTCTATCTTCTTGTTGATCTCGTCGGCGTTGAAAAGCGGTATGATCTTTTTGATATACGCGCTCAAGTTCCTGTTCTCAGGCTTGGCGGGGCGTCCGCCCTTCTTGCCCGGCTTCCACTCGAACTCGTTCGCCGCCTCATGGATCGTCATGAGGCCATCGTCTACTTTCGCAATCAGGTCTTTCGCGTCACGGCTACGATCCGTGCTCGTGTCCGCGCGTGTCTTATCGCCCAGGTCGATATCCTGTTGAGCGATTGCTGGCCCTTCAGCTTCACCCTCGCCGGGTATGATCTCGGGCTCGGCTTCGCCCACGTCTTCTCTATAGGTTTCGCTTATGTCGTCGCGCGGTTCTTCCTCGTCTTCGGCGGGTATGGGCTCGGGCTTGGCCTGTATGACAGGCTCAGGCTCTTTCTCGGCTTCACCTTCGGCCGGGGTCTCGACATGAACATTCTTGTCTTTCTCGAACTGTTCACCCTGCGTTATCTTTTGGATGCGTGCCTTCTCGGCGGCGCGCTTGGCCTTCTGTTCCTCGCGGATACGAAGCAAACGTTCTTGTGGTGTTTCGGGCTTGGCCTCGGCCGGCGGTGCGGCGGCTTCAGCCGGGGGTGCGACGGGCGCGGCCGGTTCTTCTTCCCTACTGGTAGGGACGGCTGGGGTTTCTTCCTGCGCGGTGGGCGCAACGGGTGCCGCTTCGGGCGCGGGTGCTTCCTCGGGCTCGGTGGTCTTTAGCTTGCCCGGTTCCTCAAGTTCATTGATTTTTTCAGGTGTTACTTCCTCGGGCTTGAGGTTTTTGAACGCGGTTATCTTCTCGGGATCGGTGGAATAAAACCTACCAACGTCCTTCTTGGTCGCGACAAACACACCCTTGAAGCCGACGCCTACGCCTCTGGCACCCACGGGCACGAGCACCGCATCGCGCGGATGCTCGCGGTCCTGAACTTCCGCGATGCGCTGGCGGTAGTTGATGGGCTCGGGGGTTGGTTGGGCGGCGACGCCCGGTTCAGACACGGCTTGAGCGGGCGTCGCCTCTGGCCCGGCGGCCGGTCCTGATGCACCAGGGGCGGCGGGCGCAGGCGGTGGAACTTCGTTCGTCGGCTCACCGCCGGCTGGGGGTGCAACCTCGGACGGTTGCGGTCCAGCCGGCGGGACCTTCTCAGGAGCCATCCCCTGCACAGGCTCCGCAGGCACGGGGGGTGCGTTTGCGGCAGACAGCGGGGGCGGTTCCTGCGGAGACTGTGCCGCAGGCTCGGGTGTTTGTGAAGGGGGATTTGCAGGCGGGTTCGCGCGTTCTTCAGCGACCTTGGCGTTCTGCGCGATTTCCTGCCGCTGGACCTGCACGGCCTGCTGGGGCGGCACCTTTTCGTCCTGCACGATCTCCTGGATCGAGCGGACGGGCACGCCCTTGGTAGGTGGTGCAGGGGGTTGTGGGGATGGTTCGGCCGCCGCCGGTTGTGTGGTCCCCGGAGAAGTAGCCGGTGTTGGTGCCGGGGCTGGAGGTTGGGTCGGGGCCGGCGGCGGCGCTGCACCCTCTACACCCGGCGTAAGCGCGGGTGAAGGGGTAGGTGCTCCGCCGGGTGTCTGGCTTGCGTCGGGTTGATCCGTGGTCGCGGGCGTCGGCGCAGGCGTCGTCAAGGTCACATCCAGCGCGGCTTTCTGCGCCGGGTCAATATGAGTCTCGACAGGCTGGGGGACCGCCGCCGGGGGCTTGACGGGCGCGCCATCCGCGTGCGCTCCGTGGAACAAACCCAAGGGGCCGCCCAGGGCAAAGCCGCCGACAACACCTGACGCGGCAGCAATGGCAGTTTGCGCGGGATCAAATTTTTCCTGTGTGCCGACAGCAATGTTGCCCTCTTGCTGAGCAATGTCGCCGCCTGCGTTCTGGAGCCCCATCGTGACGCCGGCCTCGCCGCCACTCACCATGGCGCGTTTGAGCAGGGATGCGCCGGCCGGAAGCAAACTCCCCGTCGCGACAGCGCCAAAACCCGCACCCGCTGCGGCACCCACGGCACCCGAGAGGGCCACGAAAGGCGCAGTGGTGGTGTGTATTACATCTTGCCGTGCTTCGGTGTCAGACTTGCCCTGTGCTATTGCTTCCTTATAGACAGGAACATCCATGAGTTGCTTGGGCGTCGCAGAAGCAACCTGATCCACCAGGGCATTAAAAGTCTGGCCCGCGTTCAAACCTCCAAAGGTCGCCATGGTAGCCAGCGTGCCGGCCATCTTTGGGCCGAGAAGTCCCGGTAAGACTTTCCCTAATACTTGAGGCGCGTATTTAGCGATGAGCGCGCCCGTCGCCGCCATGGCTTCCTCAGGAGCCGCCGCCGCAGCCCCCACGCCCGCGCCTATCGCAAGCGCACCCTGGGGGATCACATCCGCGAGGTTTCCCGCGAGGTATCTGCCGGGGTTCTGAAAAGCACTGCCGTCCCAGATGCTCGCAGTGAGGGCTTGCTTGCCCGCGTTCGAGAGATCGTTATAGGTAGCTTCTACGTGTTTTTGAATACCTGCCTTTATGTTCTCCATCGCGGCGAGTTCTTCAGGGCTTGCACCCGCGTAGTTCTCCAGCGCCGACACCGCGCCGAGTGCATCCTTGCCGCTCTCAAGGGTGGCACCCCATAGGCGATCCCCAAAGTCTCTGAAAAAACCATGGTTATTATCGGGATCGAGACCAGTTTGTATCTGCGACGCCTCGATGCGCGACGGGTCGAGCACGCCATCTTTCGCGCCCAATTTGTCCATCCAGGTTTGCGCGTGCTCCGTGCGCGCCTTTTGTTGCTTATCCGCTAGGTTTTTGAGCGCCTTATTTATGTCGTCCTGGGAATAAGACGGCAGCGCGGATGAACTCTGGCTCGTGTTGGGGTCGGTCTGAAGCGCCGGCTGATCGGGCGCGGCCGGCGGCGAACTCACGGGTGCGGGAGCCGCACCCGTCGCCGGGTATCCCGCAACGACACCTGCGCTATAATCCTCCGGTGTGGCGGCGCTCGGATCGACCTGTGAACCTGACATGAACTACGCTGCTCCGTTCATCGCGGAACCTGGGTCCGTGGCCTGCGGAAGCGCCATCGTGCCACCCGGCTGGGGAAGCGCCGGGTTTCGGTATAGGGGCCTTGTTGTGGGTGCTTGCGCGGGCGGCTGTAGCGAACCGATGAGACGCGAAACAATGGATGGACTCAGGCGCGCAACTACGCGTCCATCAGCGGTCACGACCGCCCCATAAGACGGATCGCCCTTTTTGGTGTTTACCGAGTATCCCGCATTCTTGTCGTGTGTGACAAGACTGTTCGCGATTTCATAGGCAGTCGGGCTCGGCATTGGTTCATCTTGCGAATTCAAGCTACGGATATCGTAGTATGCCAGCGCGGCAGCGGAACGCTGTTGCGGATTCATGTTTTTCACGATTGGATCGGCCAAACCCTTTGGCGTATCCTGCGTCGCGCCAGGACCATACAACGTTTCGACTTCTTTGCTGTATTGGGCATGATCCGCCTGAGCTTGCTTTGCTTTGTCGGCCTCAATTTTCGCCTGCGCTTCTTCGCGTTCCTTGAGCAAGCCCGTGCTCGTCTGCAACGCGACTTCATCCATATGTGTCTTACGCGCCGCCTCGACTTCCTGCGCATGCAGCGCAAGTCCATATTTCCGCACCGCATCCGCCTCGGTGGCATTTTGCTGCGCCGTCGTCGCGCGTTCTTTCGCAGCGTCGGCGCGCTCTTTGATGAGATCACCGAAATATGCACCGTGCTGTTTCTCGAACTCGGTTTGCGCGTTTTGTAAATTGATTTTCTGGATCGCATCCAGATACTTGTTCGGATCCGAAGTCATCACGAGTTGGGGCTGGAGGTTTTGGCGTGTGACCTGGAACGGCTGGCCCAGCGCCAGGGTCGGGTCTTTCTCGCTGAACTGCTGTGCCCATACATTACCCTGGCTATCCACGCCGAACTTCCCGAAAGACCCATCAGGAAAGAACGCATGCGCCACCGCAAGCTGCTGCGCCGCCGTCGTGCCGTCGCCGGCCGCGAGCGCGCGATCAGCGTTCATCAGGGCGTTGGATGCGCCTTGTCTCGACATGCCCAGGATAAGTTCCTGCGCCTGCTGCGCGCCGGCTACGTCGCCCTTCATGAGCGACGCATAGACGAGGCTCGTCTCGGCGGCTTGCCACTTCTGCCCCAGCGGTGTGCTGTCAGGCCCGGTCTGCGCCACATAGCGCATCGTCGCATCGGGACCGGCTTTCATCGCCGCATGGAGCGCGTCGGGGTCTACATTGGGCGGCGTGGTGCAGTTGGCGGGGCTGATGGTCTGGCCTGGATAGCATTTCTGCGCATAGGTGAGCGCGGATGCCGGCACCTGATCGACCTTGCCGGCGGCGAAGCGCGCGGCGTTCTGCGGGCCGGCGTTGTAGCCTATGGCTACGGCCGGCGAGCCTTCGCCGTATGCGGCGTTGAGGGGAGCCAGAACCAAACCGGCAAGATGTGCTGCTCCGTCCCATGTTTTAGGATCATACATATGGGTCGGGTCTACGAGATCGCGCGTGCCCGGCATTATTTGAAACGGCCCCTGTTCTCCAGAACTTCCATCAGGCGCATTCAGGTTAAACTTGCTTTCCATCCATGCGTGCATTGCAAGCTGGTCAGCAGGCACGCCCGTATCTTTAGCAGCTTTCTCTATCGCCGTGAGCGCAGCTTCCGCCGCCTGGGCTTTTACGGGGTCCGTGTCTTTGGTCGCGACAATGAGCGAAGCATAGGGCTTCGGATCGTAGGGCGGTATGCGAACCTTCTCGCTCGCCGGCACGGGCGGCTGAGACTGGTTAGTGGGTGTCTTCTGGTCGGGCACCACTTTCGTGCCGGTGGTCGCGGTGGGGCCGCCCGTGGGGATCGCTTTGGATATGGGCGCGCTCGTATCCTTGCTGCCCCCATCATCGGTTTTTGCCATCGGCAACGCGGCGGCCTGGGGGTTTGTGGTGGGCGGCGCGGTGGGCTGCGGTGGAGGGGTCTTCCCTCCCGGTAGGGAACCCGAACGGGGAGGCAGTTCGTCGGCCTGTGCGGTGCCGATCCCAAGCATCCCCAGGGCACGCTGCGCGAACGTAGGCGCGGGTGCCGCGTCATTGGTCTGCGCGGGTGCGCTCTGGCTTGGCTGGGGCTGTCCCTGGCCGCCGCCGGGCAAATTGGGGTCCGGTTGATTGATGAGCCTCGGTGTGCCGCCCACGGTCGGTGCCAGGACGTTTGCGCCCTCTTTCTGGCCGTAGGGTGTGTTCGTGCCCATCGGCCGGCCGGCAATGGGAACTGCTCCCGGCGCGCGGTTCTGCATCTGTATGAGCGGAGGCGTGTAGGTCTGGGCCGGTGGCGGAGATACGCTGTCCACCTGGGTAGGCCCCGGCTGGACGGGGATTGCCTGCGCGGGTAAGCCCGTCATCGTCGGCGTGGTGGGCGCAATCGCAGTCGCGGCGTCAGGAACATAAGGCCCAGACCCAAGCGCGTATTTCGGTGCTATATCAGGGTCGGTGGTGACAGCATCAGTGCCGGCACCCGCGTCGGGCGTGGACGTGTCATCCAGCTTTATCCCTTGTGCCTTCATACCCTTTACGAGTTTGTCCGTGCTGTCTTTTGCAGCTTTGCTCTTGAACGGATCGTTCTTCTCGCCATCGGGCTCACCCTTCGCGCTGTCGGGATCGGGCAGGCTCGACGGATCGGCCAAGGGCTGAGACGTAACGGATGTGACCGGCGCAGGCTGCGTGCCGTCCGGGTTCGAGGACGTGCTCGCAGGCGGCGTCACACCCGTGTTGATAGCCTGGGCCGGGCTCGCGTTGTTCTGCTGGAGTTCCTGCGTAGCCTGGGCTGTGGCCTGCGCGTCGCGCACGTCCTGCGCGGCCTGTTGCTGCGCACGCGTGGCGTTCATCTGAAGCCATTGGTTCTGGATATTGTTCATGCCCTCCGCGCCCTGGAGGAAACCGGACATGAAGCCCATTACGCTTGAACTCCTTGGTATGCGGGAATGTATTGTGGTGCAGGCATCGTCAAACCGCTCGTATCTGTGGGGATTGCCACAGAAGGCAGATCGGTTGTGGTAATCCCTCCGCCTCCAAAAAGGCCGCCTTCATACGCGCCCAAGCCCACGCCCACCAAGCCACCAATATCGTTGATGACGCCTTGGCCTTCCTGATACCCAAGCTGATCGCTCTGGTATTGGTTCTCGAAGCCCGTGTTCAGCGCGTTCACCGCACCCGAGTTGGCGCTTATTCCGAGGCCAGCATAAGTCGGCGCGGTGCCCTCGTTGCTCATCACCGTGCTCGCGGTGGTGTTCAGAGCACCCGTCGCCGCCGTGCCCGCGTTCACCCCCTGCGCGCCCGCCTGTAGGCCCTGGCTATTGATGTTGAGCCCCGTATTGATGGCCTCGTTCTCAAGCTGCATGCCCGTCATCTGGGTTTGCAGGCGGGACGTGGTGCCGGCGGCAGCGGTGGCCGCCGCCTGCTGGACCTGGGTGCCCAAATCCAGCGCGCCAAAGCGCGTCTGAGACGGATCAACACCGTAACTTTCGAGCGACGCCTGGGCGTTCGCGCGGGCGGCGTCGAACTGCGTGGCGACGTTGGCCTCGGCCGCGCCGGCTTGCTGGTTCTGGTTGTCCGCGTTGGCGTAGTTGGCCGCTTGGGTCGCGAACTGGTTCTCAATCGGAACGTAAGTGCCCTGGTATTGGCTCTGAGCCTGCGCTTGGTTCTGGAAGTCCAGGCTCGCCGCCGCCTGATCTCCCGCTGCCGTCGTGTTGGCGGTGCTTTCCTGGCCGGTGGCGAGGTTTCTGGCGGCAGCAAGTTGCTGGTTGCTCGTGGCTAGGTATTGCTGCCCCGCGCTCTGATCCGACGAAGCAATGGTCGTATATTCAGGTGATACCGATGGAGTTGACTTCCCGCCCATGTTTCACCCGATCCTTGTCGCCCAACCTCATCCACGGGCATCCATCCCGTTCCATATAAAGTATTAGCATATCTCCGTCAGGATAAACACCCTTCACGCGTGTCTCGACCTTCCATCCTGCACGCATGTCAAGGGCAATCGCACGAGGGTTGCCTGTGGAGATGGTCGCGAAAGCACGCTCTACCTTTAACTTATTGAAAACATAGTTAAACAGGTTCCACATGAGGGTGCGCGAGCACCATCTGGGGTCGCGCCCGGCCATGTGGATCTGAACCGAGCGGCCGGTGTAGCCGGTGGTGACGAAACCGCCCAGGATGCCATAGTCCTCACCATGGGACGAGATTGAATGATCCCGGTCGGGGTTGAACGCCGCGCCCTGAATGTGATCCATGATCCAAGCGCCAGCGCCAGGATAATCTATAACTATGATCTTCATGGTGTTGTTACATCAAAATTCCATATGTTGAGTGCTACCAGTCCATTAGTGTTCAGGCCAAGTCCGAAGCCGATCTTGTTGATCGCCGGCATGTATTCAGTTACAGAATACGAACCAATCGTGCGGAATGTCGCACCATCGTTAGAATACTCCCACGTCAAAGTAGTGCCATTATTGACAAGCCGCACCACGCCTACACTGTTCGGAAACGTGGTTGTCAGCGCCGGGCCGGATATCGCTGCGGTATCGTAGTTGGTCCATGATGTGTAAACGTCGATATCCGTCAGGTTTCGGTTTATTTCAAACCGTGGAAATTGAAGATAGCCGGTGCTCGAACAATAGATCATGATTGGCGACACGAAAGAATAAGCGCCGGATGTGACATACCATGATGCCAGCGATGTAATCGTCCAAGGTGCTGCGGGCGGCGTAAACCCGACAAACTGAATTTGATCCGAACCGGACGGGTGGCCGGCGGCGGCTATAAGCTGCAACACGCCGCTTGCAGGCTGCGAAAGCGTCACGTCACTTTGCTGATTATAGAAAGTAAAACTGGATGCCGCCGGCACCACTGGCTCGACATAGCCGAAGACTGGCGATGGCTGGAAGCCTCCGCTAGTCGATACTGCAATGTCAGCCGTCCCTGTGCCGCCGCTGGTGACGGTCGCGCCGTCGAACGACAAGGTTGCAGCGTCGCTCACCGTGGTAGTGCCATCGGTGACCGTGACGCCGCCGGATCCGCTCGAACTTGTGCTTGCCTGCGATGCTGCGGTGGCGAGACCGTTGGTGACCGTCACTAAACCTAGCGCAATTAAGTCATCGAAAGTGACGGCGCGTGATGTGATATTGCCTGACTGGCCGCACAAACTTTGGACGATCTGGCGCACGGTTTGAAGAATAGCCGTGTTCGACGTTATGTTACCCTGCACTTGCTGGATGCTGGGAGCGTTCGGATTGGGCTTGAGTTTGACCGGATTTGTCATCAGACTTTTTTGAGTTCCTGCATCGTCTCCGCGATCTCGACACCATATATCTCGACCAGGGTAAGCAACTCAAACTGCCAGTCGAAAGCCTTGAAGCCGCTGGGTAGCCTGAAGATGTTCCGCGTTTCCGTGAGGTAGTTCTGCATGACAAGATGGCCGCCCGCGTAGAGCGAAAACACCGCGTTGATCCCCGCTGGTAGTTCCAGCGTCGTGTCACCGTTGGACAGCGGCGGTATATCGCCCGATGGCGTATCATATATGTCGGGTGAGCATGTAATCTGGCACGCGCCGAAATTGACAGGTGCTTCCATGTAAAATTCCTTGGATATCCACTTGCAAGGTAATGTCGGCTGATCTTGAGCGTCATACTCGTAGACTACCTCTGCTGCCATGACATAGGTTTTGCCGCTGAAGGGATCGTTCCAGATGCTATTCACAGCCTCGAACGTGTTCAGGAACTCCACACCCGAACGTTGGTTGGTGTAGTCTATAAGAAAGCCAATCCCGGTGCCTGTGATTGCGATGTATTGCGCCCTGTGTCGGCACGCGATGATGTTGGGCGCGTTGAACTGTGTCGGATCATTCCATTGGAGTTTAGAAATGAGCGAGAGCGTCTGGTTCAACATGCCATAATAGTTCAGCATGATTAAACCGTTCTGAGAGGCGTAGTAAACACCAAGAAGATCCGTGATAATGCTTCCACGAGAGATACAAGGTTCGGGAACCTCCACCGCCGTCAATGTAAAATTCACAGGCGCGGTGCCGGTGCCCGTCTGCGGAAATCCCTCGGTCAGAACCACCAGCGAGTTTTGCCATAGCGCCAAGCCGACAATGTTAAACCCGCAAGAAAGATCATACTCAGCAGGCCAAGTATGAGGATATTCAGGCTCGCAAAAATGTAACGTATTACCTGTAAAACCACACAGAAATCCTCCAGGCAGCGAGATCAGTCCATCGAGCCCCGCCAAAGGCGGTGCCCACTCGGACGTAGCCAGCGGTAAATTCGCAACTACATCAGCATCAAGAGAACCATCTATGTAACCCCCCGAGGGCGGCGGGTTGGTCGAGAAGTTGAACGCGGCGACACGATAGAACTGAGCGCCCGATTGAGAACTCGTGACGGTCCTATACAGATAACACCCTATCACGGGCGGGTAGTTGAAACCGGACACCGCGCCGGGTGCCGTGGTCTTCATTTGAATTGTCCACACGCCATCGCTGGCACCCGCCACGTCGATGCTGGGCACGCTGGGCGAACTCTCGGCGTCGTAGGCATCGAAGAAGGTCACGAGGTATGATCGGTCCACATAGGGCGTCACGTCGGGCGACGTGCCCCCTGTCGCGGTCACCGTGGGCGTATATCCCGACACACCCGCGCTCGTGGGCGAGATAAACCCCAGCGAGTAGGGCAGCGTGCCAGCGGCCAGCATCGCGTAGGTGGTCCAGTAGGCACCGTCGCTCGGGTTCGTCCAATAAATGCGGTGCAGCGTGTCGTTTGTGAGCGGTGACTTCACCACGCTGGAGTAGGGGCTCGGCAGCGGTTGCCACACGTCGGCATCGCCGGTCGCCGGGCCGGGGAAGCGCCACGCTTTGAGGATGCCCGCGCCTGACACGCTCGTGCCCAGCGCCGGGTTCAGAGCGGCCAGGGAGATCACTTCCAGCGGCACCGGCAGGCCAACCACGGTGCCCGCGCTGAAATCCACGTTCCAGGCGTCCGAGGCGTTGGGCTCGGGGAGCAAACGCGCGTTCGTCTGGGGGATCATGCCGCCCATGTTCTTGACCGCGAAGCTAACCACGCCCGAACCTGCCTTCCTTACCGTAAGGAAACTACCTTACCATGATCCAATCCTCGGCTAGAAGGTCGGCCTGCGATGCCAGCCAGGGCACCACGTAGCCCTGAGCCGTCTTCATGTCGATGTGGGCGTGATACTCGACCTTGGTGCCCTCTGGGTATATCCCCAGCAAGGGGGGCCGGTTAACCTCAAACGTAGATCCTGGCACGAGAAAGATGAACATATCCTTCCCGTTCCAGCCTGCGCGCGCAACACGCTCGCCGTTCTTGATGGCTTCTAGCGCGTCCCCAAAGTCCATCTTCATTTCTTCATCCCTTCCAGGGTCTCCGCGAGCCGGGCCTGTTTGCCGACTTTTCCACCCTTTGCCGCAGCCTTCTCGATCTTGGCCTTGGGGATTTTCTGGCCGGCAGGGACGCCCAGGGATTTGTGCAGGCCGCCCTTGTTCTTGGTCGCGGCGGCGATCCAGTTCTTAGCCAATCTCGCCTCCCTCGCGCAGATCCACCACGGGCACGAGACGCCATTCCTCCCGGCCGCTCACATGCAACCATAGCTGGTGGAGAAGGGTCGCGCTCGACGTGCGATGAAAGCGCAGGCGCGCGGTGGGTGTCCAGCCTTTGTCTGACTGGATGAAGTCCAACATGGTTTGCTCCATGTCTTACATCCCCTTGCTGGGCATCGTCTTCTTCGCCAGCGCCTTCTTGAGCGAGACCGGGCCGCCGGTCTTCTCAGGGCCGGGGATGCCTTTTTGGGGCACCGACTTGCCCAGGGTGCCGCCTGAATTGCCGGCGGGGTTTTCGGTGAACTTGCCCGACGCACCGATATCGGTGGGCTGGATCTTGCCCTTCATGTAAGTCGCCATTACTTCTTTCCCTTCTTCTTCATCATGTTCTTCATCTCCCCCTTCATCTTCTTGTCGTTGGCCTTCATCGCCTTGGCGTCATCCTTGGCGTCTTCGGCACGAGTGAAGGGCTTTTCTTTCTTTGCCATGAATACTTCTCCTACCTTATCTTTACGTTGTTCCACACAAAGATCCCGTTCGGGACAACAAACGTCTCGAGGTTCGAGACCACAGAAGTCGCCGCGTCGTCTCGAACCACAACCGTATGAACCCCCGGCGTGTAAATGGGGAAGCTCCCGGTCCAGTTCGACCCCGACGTGAACTTGGGCAACGGGTTCCACACCGGGTTACTCGCATAGTCTACACCGTTGTCCAGGCGATAATCCAGCGCTTCCGCGATGTTTCCAGTATTCGATCCGGACAAACTGCACAGACCAATCGAACCCTCCGCCGTCAATATCGTCAGCGTCTCAGCAACCGATGCGTTGTCATATGCACTGAACCCGATGGTCAGCAGAGGGTTACCCATGCCGTCCCGTTGCGCGGCAGAAGTGCTCGGAACGGAATACGCAAAAAATATGCCCTGGGTCGCATAATTGCCGAAGCCCGATGCGTTGGACGGCCCAACCAATGCAACAGACGAACCGTTGTAAAATACCTCGCAGGATATTTGTCCGGTTGTTAAATTCTGGAAAAAATCAAATTCCAAAAAACCGTTTCGGTTTGTAGTGAACGTGACGGTGTTGCTGTCGGGGTCTATGATGCTTGAATTGTTAGTTTCGCCACCAGACCCAAGTATGACCTGATAGCATCCAATACCGTCAAGATTTGCCGACCCGGCACCAAGCACAAATATGCCGTAGCTTTCTGTGATCGTAAATTCATAAGTCATCGTAAAGATGAAAGCGTTTATGCCAAGCGCGAGTGTTCCTGGATTATTCTGAAACTCCAGGTGATTTGCAGCAGACGAAAAATGGTATCCATCGGTGCTGTTCAGGCTCGTAAAACCAAGATCAATTGAATTGGTGCCATCGTTCCAGTTCGGTGATCCGGTATAGTTGGTGAACAGGTTCCAGGATGCACTAGCCTGCAACTGAGAGCCATGGTAGGCAGGCCCGGTAACGACGAAGGTTTCCGAGTTGGATACCGCACCCGTATTGCTGCCGTCACGAACTTCCAGTGCACCAAACGCGTTTCCAGGGAACGTAGGGCCTAAGCCGGTCCACGTGGCACCCCCTGAATAGCTGCCTACGTTTGACCACGTTTGCCCGTCATTGTAGCTGTATTGCAGCGTGGATGCGACGCCGTTTGTAGTTGTTCCTGATATGCTAAGCGGGTTTCCATAACTCACACTCGCTATGGCGTTCAGGATAATAGCTTCCGGCGCAGGCCAAGCCTCGAACAACGCAGGCATCGAATAGGAAAACGCCGTGTGACCGGCGTTGAGCACGAACACGCCAGTGCCGCCGGATATGCCATCCGGTGCCCCGACACAGGGCGCGAGCGGTATGCCCAGCGACGAGATGTTGATGCCGCCTGTTCCAATCGCAGGATTTGCCGAGGATGAGTTATTGTAGTTGCCGCCATTGCGGGCCAGCCACAATAGATTTGGCAAAGCCACGGCAATCTGTATTATATCTCCTGCGGAGAAAGCGCCGATATTTATTCCCGTGTCACTGTATCCACCGGAATGTCCAAGGTATATCTCGCCATTTGGCGAAATGCTCACGACGCCAGTGATCGCATCCGGCGTGTAAGCTCCGCCGATGCCTATGGAATTGTTGCCGCTTCCGAGGCTTACAATCGTGATCTCGCAGTAATACGATCCAGCGGATAGCGGGTTAGTTGCGAGGCCCCATACCTCGCCGCCGCCCGTCATAGTTAGTGTAAAGCCGTCGCTCGAAATGTTCCAGCTATTACCGCCGGCATTCTCAATCGCCGTTGGGCTCCACTCTAAATAGAGCGACATTGGTTATGATCCTCGTGCGCGCCAGTAAAATGCTACAGGACCGTTTAACCCCCCGCTCGATCCGGCAAACGTTGCCACACTGAACCCAACCTGCGAATGATTATACACCACGGCGAAATTCGCAGCCGGCGTGGCCGCCCCAGGTCCAACGACCGTCACAGAAACGTTGGTGAGTTCATTTGCGAAAGGCTCGGGGAACGCGACATAGACCGTCCCTCCAGAAGCAGTCTGCGCATTCCCCCAATACTCCTGCCCCCCATCAGGCCATCCCTGGGATGTGCTGGTGCCCGACAAATTCGCAGCCGTGACAACAAGATTTCCGTCGTAGTAAAACGCGGCCGATGTTTCCGACGAACCCACGCTGAACGTGCCGGCTACAGAACCCCCCACCGCCGTGAAGTCGTTCATCACCGTGGGGCCGGTCAATGTCGTAGTGCCCGTGACCGACAGATTTTCACTGGCGATGACATTGCCAACGAACGTCGTGGTGCCGGTGATCGTGGTCGAGCCGGCGCTCACCCAGGCCCCGTCGTGATACTCGTAGAGGCCGATCAGAACCAGATCGTAGTAGAGATCGCCCTCTTGCAGCGCGCCGCCGCCTGCGCTGCTCGGGCGCTCGGTGGGGGGAGTGGAAAAGTCGCCCAGGTAGGCCGATCCCGCGATGGTTCCCGAACCCCCGGATATCTCGGTCCAGAGCGTGCCGTTATACTCCTTCAGCACCGATGTGGTGGTGTTGAAATAGAGCATCCCCGTGACCAGCGGGCCGCCTGTGGGCGTCGTGACGGGATCCGATGCCAGAGGGCCGAGATAATACTGCGTGGCCTGCCCGGTGGCCGTGTATAGCGCCAGGATGGTGCCGGCGGTGATGCGGTTGGAGACCGTAGCCCCAGCGCTGAACGCCTCGGGCGTAAAACCCTCCTGCCCCCGGAGCACGGTGAACGTGTTGGCTGACGTGGCCGTGACCTTGCACACTTCGCGCAGCACGGGCGATTGGCTGGTATCCTCCAGCGTAATCATAAAGTATTCGTTGCCCGATATGCTCGGGAACTTCGTCGCATCCGCAACCTGAATTACGATCAGGTCCAGAACATTATTGACGCTATCGAGAAGCGTGCTCGATGCATTATTGTTAAGCAGAAATGTTGGCATAACCTATCCCCGGCGCTGGGATTATGAACACATAGAACTCCACTGTGATCTTGCGCGTGCTCGTGCCCAAAATGGTAGTCTGCACCTGATAGGCGAGCCCTGTCGTGCCTCTACCGATGAACAATTCTATCGCGCTCGAAAGCAAGAACTGGCTCGCGAACACAAGCGGGTTCGTATCGGCCGGCGCGGGACCGATGGGAACCTGCGGAGCCAGCGGGAAATAGGGCAGCGGCCCAGGGTATTGCGAAATGATCTGCGTTATCACGGGCGGGGTATAACTCATCAGCGTCTCACCCGTGTCGATCCAGTTCTCAGCGTCGATGGTGACACGCGATATGTCGGCGCTTTCTTTATTGAGTTGGCCTATGAGCATTTAATACCCCCAGCCTTTGTTCGCGGGCACAAGAAACGCCGGGATATCCTCGGGGATTTCAAACGCAGGCGGATATTGCGGAACGTAGAATATGATCGGCAGGTATCCCGGCCCTGTCGGAAGCACGTTGTCCACCAGTGCAAGCTGGTTGAAAAAGATCGCAGCCGGAAAGAACGTCGGATAGATATACACGTTCGTGTCGAGCGAGCCGTCGCACTCCACACCATTGCACTCTACGCCGTTGGGCTCGAACTCAATCGTCATGGGCTCCAAATACCCCGCGTGTCCCATACGATCTTACAATCGACGCCCCCTACGATCTGCCCGAAACCGACGCCTTGATCGAGATATAGGACCAAAGGCGCAAGCGATCCGGTCACGGAGGTATGGTCCACGATGAGCACGCCCTCCACCGCCGCCGTCGTCGTGATCGAACCGAAGTCGAGCAGGGCGGCGCTTGCGACCCCGCCGCTCGCCGTGAGCGTCGTGAGGTTTGCTGGACCTGCCAGGAGGCTCCCTCCCGGTAGGGAAGCCACCGTCGTGTCAGTCACGAAGTTGGGCGTGTAGGAGGCTCCTACGAGATACGCAGCAAGGGTTTTGCTCGCCCAGGCGTAGCCTGTGCTTAGCATGTCTTGCTGGATGGCTTCGTAGACGCCGCTCAATTTTTATATCGTCCCTTCGCAAAATAGGGGAATATCCAGGCTTGTTGCCCAGAATTAAGCTGCGCCGCCTCTCCACGTGCAAGGTTGATCCCCACTCGAAAACGCTTCATATTGTATTCAGCAAACTGCGGGGACGAATAGGGCTTGCCGGGGTGCCCGAACAATCGTCCCTTAACACCGTTGAGGATTACTTCAAAGAATTGGTTGAACAGGGCTTCCGGGAGCCCATTATCGAAACTGGCTGGTTTAAGGAATGCCTCGACATATCCTTGACGTGTGTTGACCACGCTAGGCCCATTGTCCACCAGAATAGACGGCGGGTAGACCCGAAACCAAACAAGGCCGAATTGTTTGAGGATACCAGCGACAACCATTGAACCCGATTGCGGGTTGAAATCTACCGTTCTTACGTTCGGCCCCATGATGAAGGGGATGTTGATGCGAAAGAACGTGCTACGCAAACAGAATTCTTCAATCGTGTTCCAGAGTTCCATCTGGATCGCGGGATATGTCACCCCCGCCATCGTCGCCTGCACATTGTCATAGATGCGCTCGATGGTGCCTGGGGTCGCGTAATAGGTCGGGTCGGTGGTCATTTCTCCACCACTTTCAACTTCTCGGGTTTCTTCGGGCCGAAGTCTTTGAGCGTGCCCTTCGCGCCGTCACGCAGATATCTTTCAAAAAACACGACTAGGCTCCACCCCCAAGGCATGAGCGGTTCCCTGCGCCGTGCATCACCGTCGCCGCGCAACGAATGGCTTCCAGGCGATTTTGACGGGTTTCCCTGCGGGATTTCTTGCGGGACTTCTTGCTCATGCTTTCGTCTCCAGCATGGCCGAAACAAACTTGTTCATCAGGCTCACGGCCCGGCTATCGTTCGAGAAGGTATCCTCGCGGAGTTCCGCGCGGCCGACGACATACCAGACGAAGCATGTAAAATACTGCTCGTCCAGCGGAAACAGCGTGCCATCGGTCATGTTGGAAGTGGTGAACAAAGGCAACGGCGTGCGAAGCCCATACTGAAGAAACAAATCAGGGCGGATCTTCCGCGCCTCGACCATTGCACCGTTGAAATTATCGACAAGATCCTGGTCGGTGTAACGGTAAAGACCGTTCACCGTGGGCGTCACATCCTGTAGCAACGTGCGCGCCTGGGAGATCACCGTGCCGAGGGTGCGCGTGGTGGTCCCGCTCATATTCTACCACTTCGTTGACGTGGCGAACTTGAGCCACGCCAGCACCCCGCCGATGGCGACCACAAGGGCACCTATCGCCATCCATCCAATATCATGCCACATGCAAGCCTCCCGAGGTTCTGGGCTCCCTACCAGTAGGGAGCCCCTACCCTACGAGACTAGGACGTGCCGCGCACCGCGTATAGCTGCGCGAGCGCCACGCCGTCGATTACCTCGCTGCCGTAGACCTGAAGGCCACGCAGCAAGGTGCCGAAGGTCTGCTCGGAACGCAGGGTCTCGATCTTGCTGATCTGCGACGCGAAGGTAAGCCCGTGCGGATGGCCGGCGAAGATGTAGAACGACTTGTTCGAGCCCTCGGTCGCCGTTGGCAGCAGGTTCGAGGCATAGAGCGTGAAGCGGTCGATCATGCCGATACGCCCGTTGCGCAGCAACGAGACGCCATCGCCCGAGATGGACGCTTCGCGCAGGTCGGACTTCTTGACCATGCCGGCGAACCACGGCGGCACGACAAGCCAGCGCCCGGTCTCGGGGATATTCTGCTCATCGAGCACGGTGCCCAGGTCCACGATGTTGTCGAGCACGGTCGTGCTCTCCACCGTGACCGGCGAGCCGGTCGCCCCAAGCACGAAATCGCCCGAGATTACGCCGGCCGTATTGCCCTGGTTCGCGGACGGGATACCGGCGCTGATGGAGGCCAGCACCGCCCGGTCGATGGATATCTTCATCTGCTCGGCGGCGTCGTCGGCCCACATGCTGAGCAGGTTGATATCCGCCTGCAATTGCATCACGTCGTCAAGAATGCAGTTGAAGTAGTTCGCGAAGTCGATGCCCAACTCAACGATGTTCGAGGAAGGGCGCTGAATGGTGAGTGCCTGATCCACGTCATACGCGTTGATCGTGATGGTGGGCTTGGTCCTGATGATGACCGTATCGCCCATGTTCTTGATCTCGCCCTCGTAGTCGGTGTTCGCAATCGCTGCGAGCACCGTGGCGGCGTAGAACTTCTCGATGAGTTTGCCCGACCATATCTGCGGGATAAAAACGCCAGAATAGGCCGGGTTCGCACCCGTGCCACTACCGCCATATGGCGGGGATGCTACCGTGATTGCCATAACTCAAACCCTGGTTTAGCGCACACGTCCCGCTGAAACCGCCCGGTCTATTCTCGCGCTGACCTTAGCCTGTAGGCTCGGGTTGTTACGGTAATATCCCTGCGTGACACGCTGGTAGTGCTGCGCAATCTCTTTTTGCGTAACCCAGCCTTCGTCCAACTCAGCGCCGTCGCCACCGGCCGCAGGGGGTGATCCACCGCCTGTTCCGGGAGCCGCCAGATCCTCCAGGCGAACCGGACCCGCGCCCGCAGGCGTATGGGTAGGTTTCTGCGTGGTAGGCACTGGCGCGGTATGCTCCGCGTCGAATGCTCGAAAGAAATTCGCGACAGTTGTGGCGTCGCCTCTCCCGTATGCGTCGGATAGCAATTTATGCTTCAACACACCAGAGAAATTATCAGGGTATTGCAGCCACTCGACAAAAGCCGGATCACCGTTGGTGACAAGCCACTTGTCGCTGCCCAGGATCCTCGTGATCTGCGCGTTCGTGCGCTCACGCTGCGTTATAGCCTGGGCTTGCTTGGATGATTGGCCTACCTCGGCCAGTTGCGCACGCAGGGCTTCAATCTCGCCCTGCATCTCGGCGCGAGCCTGCCGGCGGGCGGTAGCGATGAAGTCTTCGCCCCAGGTCTTTATGTCATCCTCGCTGGCCGGCGCACCGGGTTTGGGGGCCGGCGGCGCTGCGCGCGCCTGCGCAAGCTGGGCCTCCAGGTCGCGCACGCGCGCCTGGGCGATCTGCGCCTGAGTTTCGGCCGCGCGTGCGCGCTCCGCCAGCACCGGCACTTGGCTATCGAAACGACCCTGTAGCGAACGAAACTTCTGCTCCCAATCCTCGCCCTGGTTCTGCGGCGGGGCAGGGGGTGTAAAAGTAGGGGGTGCGCTGGGCTCGGGCGCGGGCTCCGGTGTGCCATCGTTGGTGGGCGACGGCATGGAGAAAGGCGTGAGGTTCAGCGTGGGAATGTCCCTGCCGTCCGCTGCCTGCCCTGGAACAACCTCGCCTGCCTTGACGCGGGCGACCAAATCCTCGCTCGCGCGGGCGGCCTTGCGCACCGCGTCGGGCACGTGCGGCATATAAGCCGCGTTCGCGTCCTGGCGCGGTGCCTTATTGACGCTACCGCTCATGTCAGCATCTCATGTCCCGGTTCGTCGCCGCTGGCGAACACCGTGGTGGGAAGGGTCGCACGCGGCGTCTTGCCCTTGTGGATTTCCTTCTTGTCCACCTGGGACGGCTTGGCGAGGCGCACGCCGCCAACCAATGCCTGCCACACGTCGCGGAATGCACGAGCGCGAACCTGTGCATGAACGATATGCTCGGGTGCTGCATCGAGCGCCTTGTGCATCTCGTCGTGCACAAAGTCCGAATACCCGGCGAGCAGTTTTTGAAAGTCTGTGCTGTCTTTCAGTCGGCCCAAGGCGAGGACGGCCTCGTTTCCTAGGTTCACGCTCATGCTTGGTCGATATCCTTCGGATAAGATGTGTTGGAGCCTGTGGTGTCCATGGGTCCAGGCCCCATGTCACCTGTCTTGGGATGGCGCTTGATCGAGCCGCCGCGAATGGCGACCGCGCCTGGATGCGATGTGGGATCCATCGAGCCGCCGGCCGAACCGCCCACGCCGTCGCTCGGCGGGGGTGCCAGATATGCAGGCGGTGTCTTGGCGTAGTTGCCCATCATGCGCGGCAAGGGCGCGCTGCCGGTGATGTGCTCGGGAACGCCCATGCCCTTGACGTGAGTGCGTCCTGTCGTTGCTATCTTCGGCAGCGCGACCTTCGCCATGATTTACATTTCTCCCTTGCCGACGCCGGCAATGGCGAAACCGCCGTTGCTGTCGTTCATCGGGTTCATCTTACGGGCGAGGCCGCCCATGTCCACGGAACCGCCCTTGGGGTAGGAACGGGAACTGGAAGTCGGGCCACCACTGGTTGACGGTGGGCCGGCCTTCGTCATCTCCAGCGGCTTGCTGCTCATCTCCTTGGACGAGCCCATGTCCTTCGCGCCGCCCTTTCCGTAGTCTTGCTTGGCGGCGTTCGCGTTTCCCGGCGAACCCGAAATATCCATCGCTTTTGTGCTCACGGCATAACTCCTGGTATGGGTGAATTACTATTCGCGTTTGCCACGTTGTCTGCAAGGGTCGCGGGACCGGGCTGGGGTGGCTGGTTACCCTGCGCGGCTGCGGCGGGGTTTGGCGCTGTCTGGATGTTCGTGCCGCCCGGCGTGCCCGGCGAGCCGGGCGGCGGCGGTGGGGCGCCCTGACCCTGGCCGGCAGCCTGCTGCGCGGCCATCTGCTGCTCGGCCTGCTGCTGCTGTTGCAGATCGTGATCGGTCGGCACGATATCGTCGGGGAGCCCCAGGCCCGACGCCACTGCCCGCAGCACCTTGGCGCGGCCGATCTTGCCCACAATGGGCGCGTCGATGGGGTTGCCCGTAATCTGTAGAAACTGAAGCTGTTTCTGGCGCTCGGTGTCCCGCTGGACGGCGACGTTCACGCCCCTGACCCTGATTTGTTCCTCACCCGTTAACAGGCCGGATTGGTCTGTGAGCATGATAAGATCGTAAAGAGCCTCAAGGCTGGGCTCCATCACATCCATGTCCACGTTGCTCGCCACGGTCTGCATGAGCGCCTGACCGTTGGCCTGGAGTTGCTGGAGACCCGAAGACGTGCGGCCCGCGCCGCCGGCCGCAGAGCCCGTCATGAAGCGGGGGATCGCGCTCACGTCATCCGCAAGGCCCGATACCTGATTATAGACCGCCATGAGTTCCTGGGCGTTGCTCTGCGGCTGGAAGAACGTGATGGGCGGTTTCTGAGTGCCCATCGGATCTTCGGTGATATGCCAGCGCTTCCATGGGAACATCTCGTCGCTGTCTTCGCCCGGCGAAACAACTTCGTCGTTTATGACGACTTGCGGACCCGAGGAAAGGGCCATGTTGTTAACCATCGAACGCAGCGTCGCATTGCAAATTTCCTGGAAGTCTTCAATAAGATCCAAAACAGAGTGTCCATGAACCGTTCCCGGAACCTTCTCGTAGGACGTAATGTAGTATGGATGACGGTTGCGCGGACTCGGGTTGAGTTGCGTCTTGATCGTATAGCGACCAACGATCCATGATTGAACCAAGTAATCCTTGTCCAGATCAGGGATGAGAGAAGCATCCATGCCGTAATTGATAAGATCATAGCCCTGCACCCAACCGTTAAATTCCAGTCCGTCAATGTATTGGCTCTGGTTCCAGTTCGGATCCTCGCGGCCTTCATTGAACGCCTGCTCGGTATCGGGACTATCGAGCCATTCACGCAAACCTCGTGCGTAATCCTGCAACGCGCCTCGTATGGCGTTTTCATCGTATCCGGGAAGCCCGATCAGATCATTCAGGTCTTTCCTGGTAAATCTCTTGCGCTCAAGCATATCGCACTTGTCCACGTGCGACGCGCCAGGCGACCAGTAAATATCAAAGGGCGATACCCTTTCCCAAAACATCTGCGGCACGCGCACCATACGCGGGGTGTTCCCCTGCCATTGCATCGTGGTAGTCATCTTGACCACCGGACCCTTCATGCAGGCGAACGGGAATATGGGTAGATCGGTCAAGAACTGCCCCAGCGCCTCGTAGAACTTCCCCGCGACGAGAATATCCTCGATCTTGTCGGACGCGCTCTTGGACTGCTCCATGGCGTTCTCGCGCGCCGCCTGCTGCGCCGCCCGTTCGAGTTCCACCTTGCGCATCTGGATGGCGCTCTGGGTGAGCGGCTGGCCGCCCTGCTGGGCATTGGCGACTTCCACGCTCACGAGTTTCGCGATGCTCGCCATCACGTCGGGCGGCACGTCGGGGTCTGGCTGGGGCTCGATATCCCATGGGCGTTCGGGGCTCAGGTAGATCGAGCGGAGCATGCTGGTGGCTGACCGGCACTTGGTCGCGCCCAGCCGGGAATACACGATGGACCCGCCGAACTGGTTGATTTGCCCTAGCTTCTCCGGGTCATACTTGCCCTCGAACATGCGCTGGGCGCGCAGAAGGCGCTGGTTAAGCGGATCCTGGCCCTGGTTGCGGTTGTTCCTGAATATCGTCCAAAGATTGCGAATATACGCGCCAATATCGGGCACGGGCGGCGTGCGGTAGTTGGCGGTGCCCTCCTGCTCCTGCCGGCGTGCTTCGTCCTGGCGGTCGAGTTCGGACCCCGAAACGAGGCGCAAGAGCCCCCTGCCCGTCGAGCCGCCAACGGTGCCGCCCTGGTTTATGCCCTGCGCCGGCCCTGGATTGGGCAGCGCGCTGGTGGGCAGCGCTCCCGGCGCGCGGGCGCTGGAGTATGACGCATTCATCGTGCCGGGGATAGCGTTGGGCATGTCTGTGTAATATATGATATTTTAGACAGGAGCAACGATTTGATGCGGGACGGTTAACACATGAGCGGAAACCTCGTTCTACAGGCCAGTGACTTGCCCCTGGACCTTCTCGCCACCGATCTCGCCCGAAAATTATATACGCCACAAGAGATTGCTGAAAGATACTCCACGGACCTTAATACTATATGGGAACTTCTTCAGCGTCCCGAATACTATAAGTTAGTCAAGCAACGTCAGGCAGCTTGGTTGTCCAGCGCCAATACGGGCGAGCGCGCCCGCCTCCTGGCCCAGATCACCAAGATCGAAAGTCTCCCCCTGATGTTCGGCATCATCTCGGATCCCAAGGCCCCCACGCAAACCCGTGTGGACGCCTACAAGGCGGTGGACAGGGGCTCGGAAGACCCCGCCGCGCTGAACGGCGCAGGGGCCACGGGACGCGGTTTCCAGGTGGTCATCAACCTGGGCGAAAACCATGCTCCCATGACTATCGAGGGTCGCGTGCCACCCGACCCCACCTTCCTTCCCGGTAGGGAAGACGAGGAAGACGACGCGTGAGTTTCCTCTCGCCGGCCGGGATAACCCCTGAAGACCCCGCAGGGCTTGATGACGGTATATTACGCTACACCCCGCCGCGCACGGTGCGCGACTTCATGCTCGACCATGAAAACATGGTCAGGGTCATCGTGGGACCGCTGGGCTCGGGCAAGTCCATGGGATGTATCATGGAACTGCTCAGGCGGGCGCGCGAGCAGGCACCCGACCGGGCCGGCATGCGCAAGACGCGCTTTGCGATTGTTCGTAATACCGCACAGCAGCTTCGGCAAACCGTATTGGCGGATATCAATGAACATCTCGGACCCATCGTCAAATTTTTTGTTACCGACAGCACAGTGCAGATCCGGGTGCCTCTACCGGATGGAACCTTCATGCATTCAGACTGGATGCTTATTCCGCTCGACACGCCACAGGACGTTAGACGACTATTATCCCTCCAGCTTACAGGCGCGTGGATCAATGAGGTTCGCGAAGTTCCTTTTGATATTATTAGCGGCCTCCTTGGCCGTCTCGGACGCTATCCTTCTGCTCTTAGAGGCGGTCCTACGTGGTTCGGGCTCATAGCCGACACGAACCCCTGGGACACGGATAGTCCATATCATGACGCACTTGTATTAAACCCTGTCAAGCGCTGGAAACTTTATCATCAGCCCTCGGGCATCGGTCCCGACGCGGAGAATATCCCTAACCTTCCCGACAACTACTACGAAAATCTTGTCACGGGCCGCAACGAGGATTGGGTAAATGTTCACGTTGAAAGCCAGTGGGGCACGTCCAACGCGGGGCAGGCGGTATTTCGTAGATCGTTCAAGGCTGACCGGCATGTGGTGGACAAGGAAGTTCTTGTTAACCCCATGCGGCCCCTGATGTTAGCGTTCGACTTCGGGCGAACACCGTCTTGCCTAATTACTCAGACCGATGTTCTCGGCCGTCTCCTGATCTTCGAGGAAATAGTCACGGAGGACATGGGGCTATACATGATGGTCAAGGAGCGTGTGCTTCCCAGGCTGCAAACCTATCCATATGCAGGTCGGCGGATATTCGCTATCTGCGATCCGGCGGGTAATCAGAAATCCTCCCTCTCGGAAGAAAACGCCTTTGACGCGCTCAAGAATTGCGGGCTTATGGCTTATGCCGCCAGCACAAACGACATAGACCCACGCCTGCGCGCCGTTGAAAAGATGCTTCGGGAGGATGTGCAAGGCACACCCGCAATCCAGATTTACCGACAAGGGTGCCCCACTCTCATCATGGCACTCGGAAACAAGTATAGATACAAGAAGAAAAAAGACGGGCAACTCGAAGAAACGCCCGAGAAACTACACCCGTGGAGCGACGTGGCCGACTGCCTGCAATACGCCTGCCTGGGTGCCCAGGTGAATATCACGGGCAGGGTGATCGCGAAAGAGAGCAGGCGCGCCCACGCGGGACGCGCCATGCCTGCGGGGGCCTGGACTTAGACCCTTACGATGCCTGGGCGGGCACCGCGTCCTCGTGCGCCGAACTTACGTCCCTGGGCGCTGGGTCGTCGTGCTCGTCGCGCGGCTCGGCGGCGCTCGTGGGCTGCGTGTCGCTGGGCTTGTCGGCCACGGGACGGTGCGTCATTGGAGGCTGGCTCGCCCGGCTGGGTGGGGTGGACGGTGGCGGCGTGGGCCTGAACGTGGGCATGCCGCTGGGCGGCTTGGCGTCCGCGCCTGCGGCCCTGCGGGCGTCTATGGCGCGCTGGACCGGGTTGGTGGGGGGCCGCGCGCTCTCCGGTGCCGCCGGATGCGCCGTCGCGTCGGGGATGGCGGTGTTCGTCTCGGGCGTCGCGCCGCGCGCGGCGCGGTTCTGCTGTTCCTCGGTGCCGAACTTGGTGGTCTTGGTAGCCGGCGTGGGAACATAGGATTGCTGCGCGATGGGGCTCGCCGCGATGGCCGCCTGTTTCTTCTCCCGCAGCGCCGCCAGATGGCCGGCGGTCGCCTGGATCCCCTGGAGGCCCACCGTGCCGTCATCCTCGTCGGTGCGCTCGAACACCGGGTTGATGCCCATGCGATCCTGCGCCGGGTCGTAGGCCACGGGCTTGCTCGAACCGCCCCGGAGCGACGGGACGGCGATCTTCTCGGGTGCCGCCCGGCCGGGGTTGGCGGAGAGCGCGCTCGGGGTTTCACGGCGCGCGGGAGGGGTGGATGCAGCGGATGAAGTCTCGGACATAATGTTTTCTTTGGGGCGTGCCGCCCCAAACCCCTGCCATACCTCTTTGCCGGCCCATGCCAGCGGAGCCTATGGTTGAGAAGCGTTTAAGCTATGTGCGGAGGTTTGGGGGCTGCAAGCCCCCATCGTCGCACAGAACTCTCGAACCAGAAGAACCTTACGCGCTTTTGGTTCGCTTTGCACGCGCACGCGGGGGTTTGGGTGCGGGCGTGGGTTTACTCACCCGGTTGATGCTCCGGTCGATATCCTTGTCTTTACGCTGAAGATACATCTTCGCGTGTGCCTTGAGCGCGTCGCGCATGAACGTGCTCATCGTGATTTTGTTGTCCTCGCAGATGCGATCAAAAATCTGTTTGACACCTAACGGAACTCTGAAAGTGAGCACCACGGTGAGGTTGGGATCGTTGGCGATGGGTAAGGGTGTAGAGCCTGTCATAGTATTACGTCAGGGGCGTGCCGCCCCTAAAACCCCTGCATATTGTTGCATGATTTATGTAATACATATCCGCCCGCCGATCAAGAACATGTGCAGGGGCTTGGGGCGGCACGCCCCAACAAAAATAAAAGGGCCTAGCTTGATACCTTCGTCGTCATCCCCATGACAACCGAGAAGATATGTCAGCTAGGCCCTTTTACAACCACGGCTCCGCCGAACCGCAACCTTGGCATCCGTCCCCATCAAAGAACAGACACGCCTCATTATGTGCCTCGAATGTAAAAATCAAGAGTTAGTTTTAAGGATCGTTTCTCTCATCTGCGTGATACCGCGATGTAGACCCCCATCACGGTCGCCAGGATCCCGACAACCGTAAGCGTGACGGTGATGAGCGCGGAACGTGCCTTGGATGCTCCCTCGGCGTTGCTGAGCGCGTCGCGCATGGTGTTGATCGCGCGGGTCAGGGCCTCGATCTTGGCGTTCTGCGTCGCGTCCATGGTCGCCACGATCATCCTGCCGGCCTCGATCTGATAATGCGCGCCTTTGAGTTTTTCATCCATCAGCCGGGTTACCGTGGTCTCCAGGCGGTCCATGCCTGTCGGCACCTGACGCACATCGGCGTCGATCTTGTCGCTCGCCTTGACGATGGCGGTGATGGTCGCGTTGGCGGTGATGGTCGCGTTGGCGGTGATGGTCGCGTTGGCGGTGATGGTCGCGTTGGCGGTGATGGTCGCGTTGGCGGTGATGGTCGCGTTGGTCGCGGAGGCATGGGCTTCGAGGGACGCGACCCGCCGGGCCAGATTGTTTTCATCAACGCCAGGGGGCGGCACGCCCCTATCGTAAACATGGGTAACTATCGCTCATCCCCGCTGTATCTCATACTTCGACAATCCTGCAATTGTCCAAGTGTCTGCTCGGGCGAGAACATGCTCATGCTCACCGGATACCTATACGATACTATGAAGGCTTCCTCGAACACGTGAACGAGTAGAATAATCAGGCCCATCACTACTGCGCCGATCAAGTAATGTTTGACGGCATACAGGCTCCAGTCCCGAAAGATGCTCACCCCGATAGCTTTGAACATGGCACCGTTACTCCCTGTTACTTCCCGACATGGATTGATGATGCGACGGTGAGGATAACGTCAACGCCCTTGAGCGCCAGCGCGAGGCCCATGCCTCCCAGGATATAACGAACGACGTTCGTGAGCGTGGTTGCACGCTGCTCACGCGCTCTTGCCGCCTTTTCCCTGAACTCTCTCGCATCCTTGATAAGCCCTGCCAACTCGACCTGGGTTGCCCATGGTATCTCGGCGTTGTCGGGATCCAGGCCCAGGAGGGTGTTGATCGCCCTATATACTCTAAGTTGCCGATGAAATATATACCATAAACGATCATCGGTGCTCATGTTCGCGAAGTCATTCGCGATTTGGTTCATATCCTGAAGTTTGTTTTTGTTATTGAGACTGCCTCGAACATTTGAGATTTTTGAGGCTTTCGAGGGCTTCACACTCTCGCGTTCGTCTGCGTTTTCTTCAGGGACTTCTTCAGGGCCTTCCGCTTCTTTTTCCATGTTTTCTTTGGGGCACGCCGCCCCAATCCCCTGCACATGCACAACCTATGGTAGCTTATATTAAGATGTGCGGGGGTGTTAGGGGGCATGAGCCCCCTTATTTAGTTTTCGACGCGAGCACCGCTTTCTGTGTGGCTGTGCTGCCGGCGACGCCGTTCACCTTCTCGACCGTCCTATAAGCGCCCAAGCCAAGCATGGGCACCACGAGCGCGGTCACGCCCGAGGCGTCGAAGGTGGGTAGTGTGATCTTGGAGCCGGCCAGGGTCGCGAAAAAAGCAAAGATGGGACCGAGGATGAAGGTCCAGGCCAAAGCCGCTCCGCACACCCATCCGATGAAGGGCCGCCAGCCCGAGACGAATATGCTCTCGTTGCCGGCCTCCGTCTTGTCTATGTCGGCCTGGGCGGCTTCCATGGCGGCGTCGGCCTGGATCATGGCCTCCTGGAGTTGCTGGGCGGCCTGGGCCTTCTGGGTCGGGTCCGGAATGAAGTCGAGAACTTTTTGAAGCACGGGGCCGATGAGGGTGGATATCCCGCCTGTGAGCGCGGAGAGTATCGTTCCTGACATAATATAACTCCTAGTTGTCGTTGGTCGGTAGCTTTTTATATAGACTATCTAAGGTGATTTCTGGAGCAATATCTTCGTCCACACCTTTGAACACAAGAGCCTGCATCTCCGTGCTCTGGGGGTCGATGCCTCCCTTCATCACGAGATGCGCCTCAAGAGCGTTGATCCATTTTCGTTTCATGCGGATCTTGGCGTCCCGGCGATACTGTATGGCACCTTCATCCATGTCGTAAAGGTCACACAGTATCCAGCACAGGGCTTGCACGTCGGCTATTTCTTCTCGAATACGATCACGGTTCGTATCCTCGGGATCATCAGTATGTTCGTGGTGGAGGCCACCCTGGATAATCGCCCGGCATATCGCGCTGACGAGTTCTCCTAGTTCTTCGCCCAGCTTCCCCAGGACCGCCAACTCGACCTGTTGCGTGAGGGGTTTCCATATTGATGGGATCGCTAAGGAAATATCTTCTGTCTTCATGTAATACATAACCTTTTTTCAGGGTGGGGAATTTTTGGAGATCGGGTGTCGCCACGCTTCTGGTCCTTAGCTCTGCGGTCCAACCAGTTACGGTTCCGGGAAAATGCCATAGCCTTCGACGTGGCGACGGGGGTATATTATCGAAGTCTCTTTGTAACACAAGGGGTTTTTATAGCCCGGTCGTATGGGAGGACAGGCTAAGCAGGGGCCACGCGCGTGCCCGCCCTGTCCAGCATCCCCCGCCGGGGGCGGGTCCGTATGGGTGTCTGAAAGGCCAAAAGAGCATCCCTCCCGGTAGGGAAGGCTTAGGTTAATACATTCGCTCTAGGGTGAAGGCAGTGACCTAGTGATACCTGCCTCGGATGAAGCCCCCACGAGAGACTAGGGGCGACATGCAGCCTTTAGAGGCACGGCGGACGAACCACGAGGGGGACGCGCGGGCTGCCTGCCACGAAACCAAGCGAAACGACACGCAGACCACGTGTGAAAAGGGTGCTCTATTGACCCAAATTATGCACGTTGCTCGGTAAGTGCGGAGAAGGCCATTGTTATGAGCCCGCACGCCCCACAAGCAACGCGTATAATGGCCGGCCGTTACCATCGGCACACGCGGTCCCTGCGGAGTAAGTCTAGCCTTGCGTGACCTTTCAGTGGGAGCGTTACAAGGTATGGCGAAGAATTAGGCGCTATCATTGGCGCTAAGGTCTAGCAAGCCACAATGATAATCATACCTAACGCGGCCTAGCTTGCCTGTCTGTGCATAGAAGGCGATTTGATATCTGCATGCACGACACAGCAAGCTAGGTCAGAGGGGTTTATCCCTTTCCTTACCTGTAGGGATAAACGCTGGTTTCTCCACCACGCAATCTCGCGTGGATTTTGATTGTATGATGGAGACACCACTATGAGCGATACACAAGCTAACGCGCGGATCGAAAAGATCGCATCCTTCATTAACGGCGTTGCCTACAAGGCAATGGGCGCGATGGAGAATACCAAGACCGTTCGCGACACAGCCAAGGCTGCGGTCAAGGCGGCGAATGACAGCGAGTTTTCGACGCGTGATAGCTTGCTGGTAGAGTGTGCTAAGGCGAGCGTGCAAGGCGACTGGACAGAGGCGGAAATCAATTCCGCCGCTGCCAAAGTCCTCGCGTCCTGCAACGCCGAAGGCAAGGTTAAGAAGACCCTGCAAAACGTCACGTCCGAGTTGAAGGCTGCAATGCATCCGAACGCTCGCGCGTATGTCAGCAATCTTCTGGAACTCGCCACGACGGCGTTTACGGAAGAAGAAGAAGAAAACGCCAAGGCGGATAAGGATCTTCCTACTCCGCTGAAACTCGCTTTCTCTCGCCGCTACACACTTTTCCTGGAACTGATCCGTGAGGCCAAGAATGAACTCCGCGTCTATACGACGCGTCAGGAACTTCTTGCCTTCGCAGCGTTCAACGATCCGCGTTTCGACGCCAAACTTCTGCACAAGCGTCTTACGCGTGTCGTGGATGACCTGAAAGCGTTCTACAACGATTGTCCAGTGGACGCCGTTGCGAACGTGCAAGCTGAGATCACAAGCGTTACTGAAGCCATGATCTCAGCCGCGATCAAATCCAAGCCCAGCAAGCCAGTGTTGGCGTTCGTTCATCCGAACGCCGCTCCTAAGACTATCGAGGCGCCTGCGCCTGCCGCTCCTACGCTTACCTTGCCTAAGGCTCCCGTGAACGCGGGCACGCCTCGTCCGCCGGCCAAGCCCAAAGCCCAGGTCGTGGGCGACAGCATGAGCGTGCTGAACAAGCTGGTGGCGTAAGCCACCAGCCCTCCCCTACAATTCCCTACTGGTAAGGAAAGCGGCGCATATCATACATACCAACGTTAAGGTGTGTATGATATGCGCCGCTTTTTTTTGTGTAAGATATAGGAGATAACTATGGATTTTGAAGTCAAAGTGCTACGCGCCAATGGCAGTGTCCGTTTCTCTGAGGAATATCCCTCATGGATGGACGCAATCGAGCGCGCCCGCAATGTCGCCAACGACAATGGGTATGACGTGAGGGTGTATTCTGCAAAGGTATTAACCGCACGTTGGGTGCAGGGGAAAAGGGTTTTTAGGGTTTAGCTAATTCCCTACCAGTAAGGACGAGATCGAATGTAACATTTCGCTCTCGTCCTAATTCTAAATTATTAACCTAATTATCCCTAATATATCGGATGATTAGGCCAATAATTTACCTGTGATATCTTAAAATCGTTTCAAAAACGTAATTACGTCAAATTTCAAACCCGAAAAACGGGGTTGAAATTGCCCCGGCACAAAAGCGGGCGCGAAACCGATCTCGAAAACCCACTGAAGAATATATACTTTTAAGAATTAAATTTATAGTAGTATCAAGTTTTTTCAAACATGACTTCCGGCGACGATAATTCCACAGTAAAAAAAAGTGGAACTTTGTTCGATCTCCCCTTCCTGCCGACCTTGCTCTCCTCTCCTCAAATCGTGATACGGCACGAAATCTAAGAGATAAGCCATTGTTATCCCCAGGTTTTTCAAACCGATTTTGCGCCAATTTCGTGCTTTTTCGGCGTTCCGTATCATGTTTTCGTGCTTGATACGGTTTTTGCAACGAACTTTTGGCGACCCCTTGACCCCAAGGGGTTAAAAGGTGTATTACGCTACACCTTCCTTTCCCTACCTGTCGGGAACCGCCGGCATCCAGCCGGCAACAGGAAGGTTCGGGAATTTTGGATCGGAGCGCGCGCACATCATGCCATGGCCCACGAAAAAACAAACCCAAGCCGTTGCCCTTGTATCGGTCGAGACTTCTTTCCCTACTGGTCGGGAAATCAAAGAAACAACGATATATGCGGAGGATTTGGGAACCTGCGGTTCCCAACAAATGATCGAATATGATAATTATGGTCGCGTCATTAAAATCGACAACGTTCCTGTGCCTATCAGGCAGGAACACGCGATCAACCCGATGCCACCTGAGATCGTTATATTACCTACAGACAATCTCAACAAAGCCACGTCGGGTGCGCCGCCGAAACCACCCAAGCGCAAATACAAACCTCGCAAGAAAGTCACGACTAAAGAGGTAATCAAAAAACGCCATCAATGGCGTTGGGGAATACCTGAGACCTCCCAAAAGGTCGAGAGGTATATAAGCACGGGCGGCTTCGAGGTTTATGCGTTCGATATAAAATCCGCAGCCAAAATGATCGCTGGCCAGATAGCGAAACACATATTCGGACCCGTGTGCTATTATCGCCAGTGCCGCGTCACGCCAAGACAACCGAAAGACAAGACCCTGGCTCAATTTCGCGTTTTGTTAGGCGCGGGGCTGGGGGCAAAAATAAAGGGCGTTCAACGCGAATATGAGATCAGCGTAGTATTTCGGATAAGACACATATCCGATACTGAGCCTAAGATACCTTTACACCTATTAAAACGATAGGGGCGTGCCGCCCCTATAACCCCTGCACATATAAGCGTGACAAGGTTAATCATTCCCTACTGGTCGGGAATGAGTGAAAGGAGATAAACCACCATGGAAGCTTTCGAGAAAACCCGCGCACTTCGAGAGATGGCGCGCACCACGGATACGCATACTCTTTTTCGCGAATTGATCTTTCTCACACACCGGGGCGCACGGCGCGAGGGAGGCAACAACATATTCGGGTGTAGGCTGGCTGCGATCTACCGCGCGGAGCTATTACGCCGCATATCCATACTCGATGATCTCTACGTGACACCGCCCGTGCCGCGTCATATCGTCACGAACGGCACGAACGGCACGAACGGCACGAACGGACAGGACCATATTATCGGCACGGTCGAGGACATTTAGGAGGACATTTAGGAGGACATTTAGGATGAACAAACCAAAACGTCTTGCGCATA
>Ga0209611_10000476_pt1 | contig 59798 bp, 49 predicted proteins | sample S1TSphgellanicum_3_FD_187693 | JGI IMG/M metagenome (GOLD analysis project Ga0209611, IMG submission 187693) | Host-associated microbial communities from peat moss isolated from Minnesota, USA - S1T2_Fc - Sphagnum magellanicum MG (SPAdes) (version 2) | ecosystem: Host-associated > Plants > Peat...
TTTCTCTTTGCAAATCCTTTTTTTTTCTCTTTCTCTCCATTCCTCCCTCCTTCTCTCTTTTTCTCTTTCTTTCTCTTCCATTCTCAACAAATCTTCATACACACCTTTATCTTTCCGAACTAGATCCTCGAATCTCTCCCTCTCTCTCTCTTGCTCATTCTCATTAAATCCTCATATACCTCCCTCTCTTTCTCTCCCTCCTATGCACATACAAATCAATAACAAAAATGGAAGACATACCTGGTGTAGAAAAAGTAGAATTGCACCCGGAAGAGAGCTCTTCGAAGACCACACATTGCCACCTCCATGCAACCTACAGTATCTTTGCACACTACCCCTCCCCCGCAAGCTTGAGACCTCACAAAACATTCAAAACGAGCACCTCATAAAACACTCGAAGATTGAAACCTCACAAAACAACACAAAACAAACGCTCCAATTAATAAACGATTACATTAAATGAACACCCATTAGCGCAAAACCAGCAGTGGCATATGTGAGCAGGAAACAATTTTCTAATGGGTTCCAGTCCCCTAGTTGACCATCATGGTGATCAAGAAACAATTTTCTATTGGGTTTCAGCCCCCATAGTTGACCATTGTGGTGAGCTCAATTGCTTTATTTACTACTTACCAACCAAGTAGGTAGTAAATAATAGCCCCTACCTACTATATCTAATCTATCTACTTACCTATTAATCCCTTATTTTGTTACCTACATGTCTATGTGTTAGACCTATTTCTTACAAAATGGTTTACCAGGATGAAACTAAGTAGTAATTCAGTTGAGGATCATCCATAACTAAGTCATAACAAGCATCCAGTGGAAGGTGCAATGGCGAGTGCTAGCTCACTATGGTTATCTGAGAAAGCCCTGAACGGTTTATAGACTTCCTCCAACTGTTTTAACCAGGTCATCATCACCATCATTTCACTGAATCTTCATACATCATCGTCGGGAGCATGTATTAGAACCACCATGGTCATCATCATCATGGCATGCATGCATCATCCCGACATCATCATCCTAGCATGCATGCATCCTGGTCATCATCATCCTAACATGCATGCATCATCAGAATGTCATCATATTGGCATGCATGCATCATCCCGACATCATCATCCTAGCATGCATGCATCCTGATCACCATCATCCTAACATGCATGCATCATCCCAATGTCATCATCTCGGCATGCATCCTAGCATGCATGCATCATGGTCATCATCACCTAACATGAGCTCTACACAATTGTTATTTTTTGGGTAGTAATTTGTGAATCTGCAACAACTGGTCCTACATAGATGGGCACATTGGCATGTTGCAGGCCCCTATGGCCTTGTGGCAAGTGATATAGCACCCCTCTAAGTTTCTATGTGCCCATCATGATGCTAACAAGGGTCAATTGGTCAAACTTGCCTTCAATCACACTTATCACCACTTACCCAATTGAAAGTGATTGATTTACAGCTGCAAATTACCACATTATTACAACAAATTCCCTTAGTAATTTCATGAACTTTTGCATGGAATCTTCACATTGCCCCACTCAAGGAAGTAAGAATTTTGATTCCATGCTAGAATCACATGTTTCCAATAGTTAATCAAGCAATGACAAGGCATCACTAATGCTTGTTGACCAAATAGTAAAGGATATCAAATGACCTGGGAGCATTTGAATTGGTGGTAGTTTCCTCTTCCTGGTCCCCACTGCTAATAGTGGCCACAACTTCACATCCCTTGTGCAGATCCAAAAGTGTATCCTACTAGCCTGATGTCCTTCTGAACAATGGGTGATGGATTGAAATTATTTCATATGTACAAAATACAATATATGGGATTGCAACAAAAATTCACACCAACCTTTTGAAGGTAACCATTACATTAGCTCCAAGGGAACAAGAGGTCAAATGATCACTAAAGGGCCATTTGAACCTCACAAAATCTCTCACATTGCACCAAACCTTCACCTGTATTATGATAGCATGGCTAGTTGCTATGACTCCCCCATTGACTTCATCACCTTCTAACAGCCACAATTGATGAATCCATGATAATCTTGCCAAGCTTTTGGGCATATCACAACACCATAATTTTCATCGTGATTTTTTATTACACTTCAAGATGTAATGGGATGACTCATTCACAAGGTATTTTAATAAAATAGTATGTGAATATGGAGCATGGATATGGTGACATACTTGGCAATGGCACCAAGGACTCAGATAGAGATTGAGATGGGAGAAGTTGGCTCTGTACAAGCTTCATGGCATCAAGCCCCACTTTTGAAAAGGAATGTGCCTTTGGATCCTTCATCCCACTCATGGAGCTTGGCCCTAGCAAGGCAACCAAAACCAAAATAGGATTGGAACATTTCTTCAACCCATCAAATTCCACTAGTATCTTTGCCATGCAATTCACCAATGCACTCTAATATTCAACTACAAGTTTTTGACAATGCCCCAAATATTGTTTGCAAGTATCTTCCATAAGGCAATCATAACTTATGGAACCAAGTGGGACTAGATGACCCTGGGTTCCAAAATAATAGACTAGTAGATTTTGATTAAGGATCCCCACATATATTTGTGCAAAACATATGTAGCACTACTGGTTGTATGAAGAAAATTGAGGGCAACTACAAATTCTTTCCATTTTCTCACCTTGACCCCTTGCTTCAATGAAAGACATAACTCAATGTTTAGACCAAACACAAAAATGAAAATGTGAAACAAAGGTTTCAATCAACACCATGACCAATGGACCCACAAACTATGCATAACAAAAATCTTCCAATTCCAAAATTGTTAATTATCCAAGGTTTCTAAACCACATTGACCTTTCAAGACTTTCTTGGAAGCTTTGAGGCTCTTGAGCTTTTTCCCTTTCTGCACCAATCCAAAATTTGCAATAGTAGCCACTCAAATAGAACATGCATAATCAACACATGTGATGAGAAATTCAATGAACTTTAATATTATATATAAAAGTGACTAAGTCCACTTATTGTAACCAACATGTTCATCCTCCCACACTACTTGGGCTCCCTTTGCATTAGGTTGTTGTGACCACAATTACACACAGTGTGTTATGATCACAACAACCTAATGGAAAGCCACGGACAATGGTGCTTTCCAAATGTAGTTAATGACCTTTAGGCTCTTTAATGATGCTTTCTTCCTCATCCTCTTCTTCAATCAATCCCTCCTCACTATTCTAGCCAAAGTTTCTGGGATTTTAGCTTTTCGGAGTTGACGCACCCCCAACCTCCTTGATGGATTCAATTGCAAATCCAAGGAAAAAAATAGCAAAAGGAAAAGGAGTTGGGGCGCACTCCTTAGCTTGTAGCATTTCGGGGGTAGAGGGGCATGCTGGAGCTCCAGGATGAGACTAGGAAGATTGACAAGCAAGTCACTTATTCACACAAACCTGCATAAACCAAACAATAGGTTGGTTAGTGCGTAGCTGGAACACCTTTGACACACGAATGAGCCATAGGCAAACACGAACTCACAAGACTCACCACGGCCTAGACTTGGGGGAAGCCACCACCTTCCCCCTTATAGTATACTATGTGCTTAGCCATGGGACCAACACCCAAATGTTATTTTGTCCCGGGACTCCCAAGTGGAAGTTTCAAAATTCCCAAAGTTGGGACTCCTGCCACTTTGTGTGCAAACCTCCGATTAAAGTGAGGTTTGAAGCAAAGTTGTAGCCCTCATCAAAAGCTTTCCAATGGTATGTAACACACCACCTGCACACAAGGAAATTGGGGCGATTCCCGACTTTTAGTGGTCGGGAGTCAAATTGCCAATTTGACTCATGGCCCTTCTTTTGGCCATAACTTGTGTTTTAAGTACTCAAATGGTCATGCGAGCCCATTTTAAACATCTACGTTCTAAGAGCTTTTTAATGATATAAAGAACTTTTCAATAAATGAGTTTTAACTCTTACAATCGCCCTCTGAAAATTCAAAAGTCCATTGGGACTCCAACTCCCAAAAATGGGAACTCATTTGGGAGTGTGGGGGTTCATTCCCTTACACTCTCTTGCACTCCCGGGAGCATGAATGTGACTCTTGGGCTTCATTCTTGGCCCGCAACTTTTGTAAACCCTTACCTCGGTCACGAGCCCAAGGCTAGGGTTACAACAGGAGTCCTGCTTATGGGTTTTGGCCGAGGAGTTGGGTTTTGCTTCAGATTCAACTGTATATGTATCAACTTCATTGAACTCAAACTTGACGCATTCTAACATTATGCACATGGGTGACAACGATTCTTTTTGTATGTTTACTTTTAGTAGACGTTGTTGGAGTGTAATTATCTTTCTAACATGTATTTGGGTCATCTTCTTTATCTCTTTGCGAATTGTGTTGGCATCTTGTCTTAACATCATTGTTGCATCCAACAAAATATAACATTGACATTTTGATTCAACTTTTGGGTTGCTTGTGACAATTTTTAAATATAAACAATGAAGGTACAAGGAAATATCACTACTTGAAGCATGCACACTACATCCTTTGCTTCCTTCAATCATACCAAAAGCTCTCCAATAACTCGGCTTGCATCAACTATATTTCTTAACTGCATCTTTAGGCCCTCCACCTCATCCTTAGTAGCATTTCTTTCATGTTCATGCTCAATTCTCATGGCCACCAACTGCTCAACTTGTCACTCAAACCAACAAATTTAAGTCATTTTACTCCTACCTTCTTAGCCAACTTTTTGAGGTTGGTAACACCTTCACCTACAACCAAAGATTTTTATTTAACATCCCAATGTGTTTCACCTACAGCTCCCAGAATAGTTCCAAGTTTGGAGCATGTCCTTCCATAATCATCTCCAATGCCTCATGTATTTCTTTTGCACACCTGGGGATGAGCAACAAATATATCACCACAAGCTTTGAGATGTGCACAAAACACAAGCTATGTCCAATTAGTAAATTGTAAGTTTCAAGTTACTTCTTTTCACCATCAAGTTCCAACTCTTTGGGAAAATCTCAACTGCCTTGTTTTGTACAGTCTATGTACCTTTCATGTCCTTCAAACATGATGTCTTGGTGGATAGTGAACTGCCCCTTGTATGAATCCTACACTTGTCAACAATCTTTCCTAGAGAAGTAGATCAAACAAATTGATCACCATACTAGTCATGGAATAGCAAAAATACATTAATTGTTGGAAATAATATTGCATTTCAGTAGCAATACATCGACCCTTATGTGGGGAAAACCATTGTAGCTACCAAGTGTGTTGTGGTCATCTCTTCCTTTATTTCAACTTGTTGTCGCTACAAAATTCCACCATATTACAATGGTTTACTATGGTTTCCTAACCTTCTACACCATCATCTTCAAATTTTGTTCCACTCCAAAGGCACTACAAAGACTAGATGTTGACAAACAGCATATCGTAACCTTGACCCAAGAATTATCGTGAACTAAATATCCATGTATCTCCTGAGACTTGAATGTCTACTGAACCTAGACCTCATTACACATATATGAGGCCTAGAGGCATTAAGGAGGTGCGCCAAAATCATCCCCACCCTAAACCAATATGTTCAACTTATGTTTGCACTTAGATGTCATCTCCTCAAGACTCCGCCCAGAATCATCACTTTCATTTTGTGATTCTTCCTCACCATCTATCCTACCACCCATGCCATCTCCACCCCATCGCCTGCCACCAAACAAAAATTCCCAAAAACAACCAATAGTTAGAGTTATGTCTTTCATGTGCATATCTAATAAAGGATATAAAGGCACAGACCAATTTTAGGGCAAACCGGAAGCTATAAGGATCACACCACCAACCATCTTCCAAGCCTAATTAATATGCCACATATGGCATAGTGAATCCTTCACCTAGACCAATCTTTACATCATTAGCTTCCAGATCTGCCAGCACCTTTATGCAATTGGATGGCTCAATGTCAACATGCCAAGCTTGGTATACACATCGAGATCTTGCTTCTTTTAGGTTTACAACCTTCCAACCGGAATCCTACACACATTCACTAAAAAACACTTGTTCAACCTATGCTAGGAAGACAAATGATTGTTCCCACATTAACATTACCCTTCCAAAATGGACAAAGGTGAAACCAAACTCATCCTTCTTTGTGCCAACTTGAACGTCGCGGGTTGTGGCTTGAACCCATGAATAGAGTAAAACAAGGACCTTTTCACCCCATAATCTAATTCCAAAATCTCTTTGCACTCCCCTACATAGCTCATCCAAATAGTTGCAAAATTGGGGGTAGCCCTAGTGACACATGGTGTGTGTTCAAATTCACCTACGACCCCTAAGTTGTATGTTGCCATATTACTTGCCCCGAGCCATAGGGCAACCCTAAAATGATTGTTGTATGCTGACATGTTCCTATACAACTTTGCCACAATTGCCAATGGGATTGAAAGGCCGTACACTTCTAGTTCTTCAAGACCTCCTAAAACCTTACTCTGCATACGCATCGTCGAATGTAACCACTTGTCAAAGGGTGGGAATGTTTCAACAACATCAGTTATGGAAGTTGCCTTTGCATGTGCATACTTCCTATAGACCATGCAATAAAAAGTGGGTTGACTTCAAAAATTCAAGTAACAAACACACCTTCTATGTAGGAATCACATTATCATGTTCTATGCCCATTATTCCTTGGCTATTGATAGGGGAAATGGACACACTTACTTTCGTAAATTTGACAAAGCCTTGTGGTTATCACAAACATACACATGTGCGATATCACATAAGCCTTCTATCAAAGTACATGGTCTGGGCATGCCTTCCAATACCTCCCTGGCCACCCCCTCCTTTTCATCAACAACCCAAATACACCATCAAGTTGCCCAAAACCTTGCATGTATTTGCTGCACAAACCTAGGGCTTCATCAACAATGTACCCTTTTGCCTTAGAGCCTTCAGGTTTAACCATGTTGCAAACATAGCCTTTCAAATCCTTCATTGCATGTTCAATCAAATACATTCATAAAGTGTGCACAAGCCCACATAGCTCCAATTCATCAATTAGGTGAATAACAACATGTGTCATTAAATCAAAAAAATTTGGGAGAAATACCCTTTCAAGTAATCACAATGAATACACTACATCACTCTTCAATTCTGTAAACCTTGTTAGGTTGTACATTTTACAACAAAGAACTTTGAAGATTTTGCATAACCGCATAATGGCAGTGCGAGGTTATGATGTCATTTGGTAACGCATGCAAACCAGTAAGTAGGCTGGAACATGACATGGTAGTTGTGGGATTTCATCACCCCCAACTTACCTTTCACCACGTATTTCTTGAAGCCTGTTGCAAACCCTATTGTTAGCTTAATATTTAACACAACCTCAGAGAATAGGGGTTGTTCGCCTTTGGGCATCATCCATGGGGCTTTCGGGATGACATCTTAAAGACTCTTGAATGCCTAAAGCTTGCAAATCTTGCCGCACTTTTTTGCCATCCTTCTCACCCATAATTATCTTTATTACATTGACTGTCAAGTTTTTTTTGCAGTGCATAACATCAAAAGTATGTCAAATTTTCAAATCCTACATACATTCTAGGGAACAATCAAACTTGATCAGGGTACAGAATGGAATTACAATTGAAGGCCCCCAATATCTATAAAATACCCTCGATTTGGTAGGTTGACACACAACCCTTAAAGCTTGTCCAATAGGACTAGGACCATGTGACAATTGGCACTTGAGTTCAATCAATGAACCAAGGTTAATCCCCGCCACTAATCTTCTACTACCCTCTAAGCATCCAAATCCAGCATCAATAGAAAATCCTAGTAAAATATGCAATGCATAAAAGAGGTTCCACAGAACTAGTGCTTTCTTGAATTTGTTGTATTACTTCCATATTACACCCAAAGAACTAACATCTTGAAGAATACCCAAAAGCATAGCAGAAAACCACAATAGCAGACCACAAACATGGGAAGCCAATCCAATTTGTTTCCAACCTTCAATTCTCCCTTACAAACCAAGAAGTGTAAGGGAATAGCCAGCCACATGCCTATGAATAATATGACCCAAAGCCTTCCCCTAAGGGTGCAGTGGGAAAGGTAGAGTGTACATTCAATGGACCCTAGTTGAAAATGGATGCAATATTCTAAGATAGACTTGGAAAAGAATATAATGAAACCATGGACCCCCACCCCCAAACACCACCCCCATTCCATCACGAACATAAACCATGAACTGATAGAGAAAGTTGATAGAAAAGAATGTCCAGCTCAATATTTCACCTTCCCCACTTTGGTGGCTCTAGGTTCTCGCTTTGAAATCAAAGACCCCCAATTACATAGTCCATCCAACAAAGGCATGTTTCTTATAGTGCATACTCTTTTGCTAATTTCGCCATCCAAATGCACCATCAGAAATCAAGCCGGTGAACCCTTAAAAGTGTAGAAGTAACAAAACAACATACATTTCAAACCCTACACTCTTCAAAACTTACCATTTTAGACACATTTTGGCCCCAAACAATATAGCATGAATAGTAGATCAATGAAAGAACCTTCTAATAAGGCAAGCTCCATAAAGAAGATTTGTGTTTGACCCCAATCTTTAGGGCGGGGTTCTCATAATCCCTTTGGCCACTTGTTGCCCATCTATTAACCATGTCAGCATACCGTAGCATTTTGTGCCCTAAGATTACATTTGGGGCTGACATGTGTTCAACTTTACCATCAAAGTCATTAGCTTTTGTCCTCATGGGGTGATCTGGTTTCAACCACCTCCAATGCCCATAATAGATCATTTTCCCCAAGCATTTTGAATATTGGGAAATTGTGTTAGGCCCACATGTTGGGCAACCTTTGTACCTTTTTTTACTTGCCCTAAGAATAAGCCATATGCAAGTAAATCATGTATTGCCTAGATCAATATAATGCACAAAGTAAACCTTCTTCTCCCATTCGCTTGACAAATATCCCATGCATCCACCCCTCTCCATAACTCTTGCAACTTTTCAACCAATGGAGCTAGGTAGACATCTACATTGTTGTTTTTAATAGATTCCTTGCCTGGAATCAATAGGACTAGCATAAGAAAGAACTTCTTTGTGGCTGAGCAATGGAGGTTAGTTGTAGTTGAGAATAAATATCGGCCATGTAATCCTATTGCTAGATTGGTTGAAATGATTTACCCCATATCTAGTGCAATTGCTAGTCTCAAGTCTTGAAGGTTTGTTGCAAAATCAGGCCAGGTTTCATCAATGTGGGCCCATGCTTTGGAATCAGGTGCATGTTTAACCGACCCATCATGACTTGTGTAGGCATGATGCCACCTCATCAATTCTGAAAGATTTGGCACCCGAAACATTTTTTTCAACCTGGGGATCAAGGGGAAGTGCCTCAAAATCTTTTTTGGCACCTTGTTACGCCTAACCACATACCTTGATTGACCACATATTGGGCAAACCTATGCATCATTGAGGTCATTGCGAAACAAAACACAACCATTCTCACAAACATGTTTCATGGTGTACCCTAAACCAAGATTTTGAATCATTTTCTTAGCTTCATGATTTGACTTTGGTAGGTGGCTTGGTTTGGGAAGAATGGAGTTGCAAAGCACGAAAAACAACTCATCAACAAAACCATTACTAACTCAATGAGTGACACATGTATTCAGTAACACCAATGTGTCTATCAATTTATTTAGATGATTCCCTATGTATAAGGGTATTCTAGACTCTTATGCTAACCTCAAGTACTGAAGCCCATCATCTCCAAACTTTGGTTGGGCTCCTATGTCTGCCTCAACAACATCCATGCCAATGTCTTGCTCCATATGATTTGCCATGTTGAATGGTTAATCCACGTCTTCATTGCTAGTTTGCTTCATGGATTCATTACGAGCTGCATCACATGCCCCCCAAGCATCGTGAAGCGCCTTTCCCATTTGGATTCCAAGTTTGACCTCATCATTGTTGCGGTTTGGTGCATTAGTGGGCACATTAGGTTTAAAGGGTGGGCTTGCATTGGGTTCACCCCCACTTGGAGGCCCCTCATCATCTGAAGAATTGAATAGTGTGCCCTACAAAAAAAAGGCATGTGAAATCAAATGGCTACGCACAAATCTTAGCCTAGTGCTTTTAATGGTAACCAAACATTCTTACACCCTGCCCATGTTTAGTTCTAACTTTGGGAGATTATCCATATCTTTAAGTGTGCATAATGCAATACAATGCAAAAAATTCCAAGGGTCAACTGGTATGCATGGGAAGGAAGTAGCAAATGTTTGAGGACCACAAAACTAACGGATGTCATGAAGATGTGACTATCCTATTACTCTTCAATTAATAGTAAAATTATGCTATTTTTATCCATTTTCTACAAGTAGTGCAATGTTAGGCACTAACATACAATTAGGCTCTATAATAATAGCAGCCGCAACAATAATTGTTGTATTCAGGGATTGACCCTAGCTACAAGGGCTTTGGCTAAAGGGGTTAGGTGGAGTTCAATGTCCTTAAACTGACTAGCTAGCAAGCACAGGTAGTTACTCTTCAACTTGCACTCCATGCAGGTGCCATGATTCCAAACATGTATGTAACAACAATTGCAACCATGTACATGGCCTTGGAATAAGAACCACATGAAGCTTAGCTACATCTATATGGAAGGGTCCCTTGAGTACTGCCCATTATGTGATTTGGAGCCCATTTTCAATCAACATGTTGATAGAGCAACTTGACCCTAAACCCTAAACCCTAAACTATGCAATCTGGTTCAAAACACATAGAATTATAGTTAAAGGCATGACAAAGGATTAGGAGAGAGCGGACTTACAGAGCCAGTGTTGACATATTGTAGCAATGTATCCCAACCAAATTCCCACAAGTGCTTTTAGACCACCCTCCTTGAGTACGACTTGTCTCCATGGCAGAAGTTACAATTACAAACCATTTTTGAAAGCCCTTTCGAGATGGCATAACATTCCTCTCTAACATGCAAACGAGCTTCAAGGTTCAAGGGACCACCCACTCAAAATTTATGCACCCTAGGGGGGTTCATGGTAACTAAAAAGGAACTTAAATGTGCAAAAATGGCAATTGAGCCCCCACTTGGTCATTATGCTCACCCAAATTCATTTGGGCAAACTGTTGTGGTTATCTAGAATCTTGACCTGCCCATCAAAACCAAAGGAATTGAGGCCTAACATTAGCTTTACAATAACACATAGGAACACATGCATATGTTTGATCTAGGGGGGACATCAAGTAATCGTCTAGGCATTCATGAATGGACAACAATGTGAGGAATAAGCCATCAAGTGCATGTGCATACTAAGGACAAACCTGGCAAGCATGTAGATTAGTAAGAGAAGCCATGCATAATATATCGAGCATGTGATTTGACACCAACACCAACACCAACACAACCAACTCTCCAATAGCTTGTAAAGGTTAAATATGATTACTTTTTTCTTCACCTTCCAGCATTTCTTCCTCTTGTCTTGAATCCTCTATGCCAAAACATAGAAACAAGTAGTGAGAAGTTGAACAGAGTCATTTAAGCAGAGAAGAAGATGAAACACATTTGTCTTCTTGTAATGAAAAACAACACACAATCTTAGTATGCGGTTTTCAAGTAGTACAAGGGAATACAAAATGTGACACCAAAAGGCATAACATTCTAAAAGCCAAAATGAGCAAAAACACAAAATTTAATGACTATGGAAATTTCAAGTGGATCACCCTAACATCCTTCAAAAATGTGGCCCTGCATGCAAGAGTCCCTTTCTCTTGCTCCTCATCTTCATTAGCCTACATACATTTCAAGCAGGAGACATTAGATAACTAAAATCTGACACCTAAACACAACACACGCTTACACAATGTAATATATTCAATCATAGTGCCACAAGGAACTCTACCATTGGTCAAAAGAGAATGAAGATCAAAGAAGACTCCTACTTGTTGGAGTTTGGTAGATTGTATGGAAAATGAAGAAAGAACATTAGTTGGAAGTTGAGATGGAAAGTCAAGATTCGCAAGCTAGCCAGTATAACCCATGTCTGTAGTCTACGAATGAGATCCCAATTTTTGGTAAGACACTTCCATGGTTCTAACAACCACTAACCGTTAGCCATTGTCAGGAAACACCTTTGCAAGCCAATAACCTTGTCATCTTGACTTCCAACTAGTGTCTTCTTTTCATCCTATATGGAAGCACCTTATGGCCTAGGTATTCCTTGTGGTTTTTCATTCATGAGACTCATGTTTTATGTGTAGTAAAGAGGGCAATGAACTGCGTGCTTACTTGTTACATTGATTGTTGGATGTCAAGCAAAATGTATGTAGTTTGGAATTTGGAGTTGCCTTTTTGAAGGATTGGTGCCTTGATCATTGAATTGGTGCTAGCTTCCTAGACCCTTTCTTAAGATGTCAAAATTGGCAAGAAGATGAAAATTCCACCATAGCTCTAAATACAACCAGGTGAATATGTATTACAACATGGTCTCCATTGGTGAAAGTAGGATTATATTCAAAAGTAAAAAAAGAATCCCTTGTTGTAAATTTCCAAATGTTTATTGCCTTTGATACTGGGCATCTAACAAGCATGAAAATTATGTGCATTCTAGTTTTCCTTTGTCATTCTACATTTATTCTAGCAATTTGATGGAACTCCTAGTAGCCATCCATCCTTGCACAATCTACAAAACATCAGAAAGGGATACCTCACACTTATGTAATGTTGTAATGAGTGGGACAACAAGGATTTGATGTCCTCTAAGTGTGCAAGCTTGTAGAGGAAAATGGCAAAGAAGCTACAATTTCTTTCGAATTTTGTTACTTAAACACTTGAAACTCTCTAGAAACATTTTTCATTATTAGGTTTGATGAAGGTTGTAGTAGCAAGGCTCTTGTGTTAGCAACCCCCTTACAATTGTATCTTGTTGATAGGATCATTGAATGATCTATATGGTTGGGTTTTTAGTTGGTTGCACCATTTGTCTTTTATTGAATTTACAAACAATCTTGCTTACTACTTCATTGTGACTGTTGATGTTCTTTCATCCACTTACACCACACGCATCCATAACATATGTAAGGAAATTAGAAGCAAAGGTTTTGGTTTTTGGCTAGCATGTGGGTTGTTTCCCTGAGCTCTTTCCTGATGTAAAAAACAAGGCTTATGTAGGGTTTTTTTAAAATTCTAACTAATTTTATTTATGTGTTGCCATGTATAGAGTTGCAAGAAACACAATGGGTCTTGTCTACTGACCCAAAAAATAACAAAGGTTCATCATTACCTTCTTTTTGTTCCCCAATTATGTATTTTGTGTTATATCTCAAGAATCTACGCTTTGGCAACATTCCAACAACCGTTGTAGAGAGAAAGCCAACAACAAAAGTTTTGCGAAGCATTACTCTTCAAAATATAGCACTTGTAATTGCTCTCATCTCATACACATCACTTTATGAAGTATGTTAGTGATAACATGAGACTAGTTCAACATCGAATGAAAAAAATGGATTTAGCATGCGGTGGTCACTTTTTAATTGAATCTAAGTGCTTTTGATGATGATATTACTCACAACTCTGTATAATTTTCAAAAGCCAACCACATGAGTTGTTGTTGAGTTGATTTGTTATGAGATCAATGTGTTGGGTAGACATGCTTTCTACATACAATTATCATGGTATTGGGTCGATTGGTTGAGAACGTTGTCAAATGATGATCCTTTTGCTTAGTCAGCTTGCCTATTGTAGTTCTAATGGCCATACTAGCCAGTGCTCATTGGTAGCACACTATGAACATTAATGCATTCCATTTGGGTTTTGTTTTTGCAGAGTTCAGGAGATTAAGCAATTGGCATCAATCCTAGCGCATCCTTATTTTGCACCCTATCCTATGTCCATACCTACACACAAGTGTTTCACAAACCTAGTGATGACATTCTTCATTTTGCACATTAAAATTCTTTAAAATTCTTCATTTAGCACCTTGTCATAACATTCTTTACCCGCGAATGTTTACCAAATTACACTGGTTGATCTATAAAATTCTTTAAAATTCTTGCTTCTTTGGGCTTCCATAACATTCTCGCACCAAGAATGTCATAACTATGTTCACAAAACTTTCAAGTTAAAGTTTAGCCCTTACAAGCCTTGTTATTTAATGTTTTCCACCAGACCAAATGTTGAACATGTGAAATATCTTGCAAGCTAAACAAATTTTCGGGTAATGCCATTAAACCATTAGATTAAACCTTGGTGACATGATACAAGGCTCATGAACTCCTACAAGGAAAAACTGATAACCAGATGCATAATTGATGATTTATTCCAAATAGGAAAAAAATAGAAGAACAAAATAAACCCCAAAGAGATTGAAATTAGTCATTTGTTCAATGATGAGATTGAAGGCACCCATGTACATCCATATCAATAATGACTTGAAACTTGGGAGGAACTTTAATAGCTGAAATGATACCAAGATTTTGTGTCCACAATCAACTTCCTTACTTCACTAATAGATGGGGTCTCCAAGCATTTAACAACTATAACATTGGCAGCCATCAATCATGATTATGATACCTATGACTCTGAGGCTTTGCCATGGTCTATAGAGACATCAAGAAGCATTATAGGGGCCAATAAAACAATTGATAGGAAAAAATTCCTCATTGGAGAAGTCAAAGCATCACTAACTACATTAGATACACGTCCCTAGATATCAAACACTTTTAGCTCTTATTAGAAAACTTTGTGATAAAATTATTTTAACATTCATTATCATGTCATGTGAATGATGAGAACCAAAAATCACTTTGATCAGTAAGTAAGACAAGGAAAACAACCATAGTCCATTGATTCCATGCCATGCATATGCCATTCTCATTTGCAACCAATGCATTAATGAAGAGTCTTTTGTTGAAGACATGAACCATTTGTATGTAGGTAGAGAAAAAATAGAGGGCTTTCAAAACCTCCATGAAACCATGCATTCCAACAACATCTGGTTAAACATGATAATCCTCTTAAACTCATCACTGATGTCTAGCTTGTGTGGATCAAACAACAAAATAACCATGTCACACTTAGTTGCAAACCTATAAACTCATAGCTCCTTTGTGTGCGTTGTTTCTTACTAAATAGTACCCTAGGTGTGTCAACAAAGAACTGTTACAACCTTGGTTTCCATTAGCCCACCTTTGCTTACACATACATGGATTTGCCAAAAGCTTTTACATATCCCATTATAGAATTTCAAGAGAATTGTCAACAACTTACAGCACGTGGCGTTTGGATGCATTCAAACTTAGAGAGGAACACCCCACCAAACTTAATTAGACCAATGAATTGCATGTTTCCTTGTATTGCAACTGTGTTGCCTGGTATATTGCGTTCAACTCCACCTTCTTGAGTCCCCCACTAGAGATTTCAACAAGATTACCTAAGTGTTTTGCACCACAACTACAAATAGGGATGCAAGAAGGATGGAAAGGGTGGTTATAATGAGAGACTGAATATCTCTAATGGTTTTCAAACTTCTAAGGATTTAACATCTCATCCTAATTAATTCCCCCAAACATAAATAAAAACATATTATTGTAGCAAACAATGCACCCACCATAACCCTAAACAAACCAAGTTGTTGTAGGCTTTGGTCCAACATAGGCTCCTTGCAAATTAGCACATATTATCAACACTATGATGTGTGAATCCATTGTGAAGACACAAATTTCAAAAATATCAACTATCAAGAGAAGGAACCAAGGGGAACTAAACTCTTCATTTTCCAGGGTAGCTTGTGCCCAGAAGGTGTTTGGTGAAGGTCATCTTGCCTATTGAATACTAACCTAATAGCATCACCGAGGGTTTTGCATCAAGGTTGCTCTTAGTCTGCACATACCACAAGAATGTAACAAGTCTTTGAATGTTACCAACTCAATCTACAAAAGGCTTGCACCACCATCAACAACAAGTACAACCATGATTAGGGAGAATGGTAGTAGTTGTAGACCAACATTGTTAGGGCAAAGCCATGAAAGCAATATGCAATCTCCAAGGGCTTCAACTTTTCAAAGTACAATTTTTTTAGTCCATCAACTATGGATGTGACTAATGTTGTTAGAAAAACCTACAACCAAATTGCAATATTTGAATTAGCAAATAAAAGCTCCACATCCAGCCCTTCCCACAAAAACTTCCAAAAGTAGTCGAATTCATCTATGATGTGGTAGATGTTGACCGAGCTCCAATATGTGCTAATGTTGAAATTGTGTAATTTTGCACTAAACACTTCCACGTTTAATGTAGCATTGCCTTGAATGCCATTGGAAGATCAACTACTAAACACAACATGTCCCACACTGATGCAAATGTGCATTAAAAAAAAGGTAATTTGGCAACTGAAAAGCTTTAAGGTGCATGACAGAAAGCAGAGCCTGGAACATAAAAAGCATATATTAAATCCGCATGGAGTGGATGCATCTTAGTTACAAAAAGGAAAACGGGTGTTTATTTATAATTCCCATTTGATAATCACTAGCAAGGGCTAGGTTTGGGTCCCAATTTATGATTAGCTAGTCCCATGGACAAGAATCATGTACCTTCATTGACATGACCATGTCTTCATTCAACCTTCTATGGGTGTATAATAATTTACTTTCCAATTCCATCTTTCAAGTTCTATATCTTCAAAAAAACTCTCGTTCACAAATATCCCAGTCCTGAGTTCCCCTATTTTTCTCTTTGCCATGATCAACTAATGATGTAGGTTTTTGTTCTCAAATTCCAAAGTGTTGATGATTGCGAACAAGGAACTTGTTGAAGTTGTAGTAACATCCTTAGAATCTACCAAGTTGTTTTTCATGAACTGTAGTTGCGCAATCATTGAATTAAAACCTTATTCCCTAAACAAAACTTGTCCAATGCGAAGCACAACTTGTTAACGAAAGTTTTAGAGCTTACTAAATTGCTAGCTATTTCTTAGAGTTGCAAAATTGTTGATTGAAGTTGGTTGTGGGGAGGTTCATCACACTGCTTAATGTCCATTGTCAAGAGGCATTTAGTGGCAATGAAATAAAATTGTTCATCATCATTTAGTTCTATAGAATCACCATCCTACAGCTGATAAAGTTTAGTAATAAGGTAGTCTATGAAACAAAAGCAGAAGATGAAAACCCAAATCAACTGCCATTGAACTCTCCTACTAAACATGTGAGAAGAAACATATGTCCTCCTAAGATGCTGAAACCTTCAACTCAATTTCTCACATGCATGTGCACACACCTGGGTCGCAAAGAAATGCGCAAATTAAGAAACAACAAAGTACATCAAATCTAGGCCTTGACATTCCAAGCGGACTTCACCTTTTTAAACTTGAACAAGTATTTGATGTCTACTGCAAAAGTTCTGCACCTTTTCCAAAACTGGAAAATTGTTGCACCCAAGCCATGTTTTTCCTTCTCCAAGAACCTACAAAGAACCCAACAATAAGCAAAAGCGAACAATGATTAGTAGAGGCAATTAAGCCTTAGGCTTATTTCTACCTCCATGCTGATCTCTCATGCACTTGAAAAATAATAACCAATAAGCCTTATAAATTCTATATAACAAAATTATCCTTGGTGGTACCACTAGGAATGTCACACCCCAAATTTTTGTGACCCATCCAACTTCAGGACAACATAGGACTACCCAAGTCATGTAGAATTCAAAACTCTAATTAGATTTACAAAAAATTGTGTTTTGATGTGGAAAATGAATGCATAAGGAAAAAATTTCATGAGTGTCACATGAAGGATTTTTTTATCAAGAACACAAAAGGAACCTATTTTTTGGGAATTTTTCTTGGATGTTAATTTTTGAGAACACTTCAAATGCCAACCTACTTGATGTCTTTTATAGATAATTGATTGAATCAATTTTGATTTAGTTATGAATATTTGAAATCAAGATTGTGAAGCCTTAAAGGGCCATTGATGTCAAGAACACAAATGATAACTATTTTCACCTTTTATTGTTTTAATGACTAGTTTGGATCATTTCCTTGTGCATGTAATAAATAAAAAAGAAAAAATAACTATTGTGTAAGTGTAAGGACACTTAAAAGAAAAAAGTTAGGAATTGGGTCAGGAATGGGTCAATAATGGTTTAGGAATCAAAATGTTAATGCATATTATATGTTTTTGGGTGTTCATTATTTTTCATGAGTGTATGCATAGGTGGGGAACACATAGCCCACCTAGTCCAATCAAATAAACAGATGTATAAGTAGATGAAATTTTATTTTAAAAATTAGGTTCAACTTTCATGTGATTTTGGTAAGGTGGTTCCTAGTGGTACCACCCAAGGAAAAGTTTGTCGTATAATGCTCATACCGCCTAGAGCGCTCCTCATTTTACAACAAACTTCCATCATTTAGTTAGAGAAAAGGAACACCATAGATGGGCTAAGAGGTGGCCGCAACACGACTTGGGGGGGAGGTATCCACCACCAAGCAAGTTGTCGAATTGCACCAGAATTATCTTTCACGACTTAATAGCAATGGTGCGCCAAAAGGTCCCCAAATCAAGTTTCCAGAAACCAATAACAATAATGCCTTCCATGGAACTAACAAATTTGGGATGAACTTTGAAAATTGAGAGCTGCAGAACTTTCTCTTGATCCTCCTCCATGAAGTGAGGAGAAACAACAACAAATTCACAAGCGGTGATATTCTCTCCTGAACATTTGAAGAAGAGGGGACACATGTCATCCATCAACCCCAAACCTTGAACCTCTAGTCATGACTAAAGTCATGCAATAATCTACATTATTATAGCCACAAAAGTATATGTGACTAAGATATTTATATGACTACATGACTGAATATGGACCATAGTCGCTAAATGGCACACTCATAGAATGTTGTTTTTCTAGTAATGGTCTTTGTTATGAAATATAGTTTTTATTTTTTCCTTGAGTAATTTATATCCTTTCATTCCTTTAGTATAACCTATGAAGATACATTCTTTAGACTTTGAATTCAACTTTTGTTTCTTTTGTTTTGGGACATGAGCATAGACTAGTCAACACCCAAACACTTTGAGATGTGCCACATCTAGTTTCTCATGTGTCCACATTTCCTCTAGTGTCTTTCCTACAATAGCTTTAATAGGAGTTATATTTTGTAAATATACTATTATTCTTATTACTTTTGTCTAAAAATAATTAGGAAGTTTAACTTGTTTCAACATGCTTCCAACACATTCTTGCAAAGACCTATTCTTCTATTCTGCTACACCATTTTGTTTAGGTGTGTAAGGCACTATGAGTTGTCTTGTTATGCCATTATCTTTACAAAATTGATTGAAGGCATTTGAAATGTACTCAACACCATTGTCTGACCTTTAAGTTTTAAGGAGTTTTCCTATTTATTTTTCAACAAGAACCTTGTATTCTTTAAAGTTATTTAGTACTTGGTTCTTTTGTTTTAAGAAATTAACCACTATTCTCCTTGAAAAATCATCAATGAAGGTGACTATGTAACTAGTTCTGCCAAGAGACTTAATTTGCATAGGGCCACAAACATCTAAATGTACAATCTCTATTAAAGTAGATGTTCATTTTCCTCCATCATTTGGGAATTTTTGTTTATGTTGTTCCCTTCTACACAACCCTTACATAAATGAGAATTTGTTATTTCCTTTAAGGAAAGCCTTTTCACAAGATTTAAGTCTTTTAGTTGTTTTAATTTTTCATTACTAATGTGTCCAAATATTTTATGCCAAAGTTTTTTATCTAACATAGTTCTATTAGTTTCTATAGCAAGTGCTCCTTTTGCAATACTATGATTTTGTAATCTATACAAATCATTCTTCAATATGGCTTTAGCTACTCCTTTTCCCTCTTGAAATTATTATGCATTTATTATTTTGGAATAACACCTTATATCCAGATATTACTATCTTTCTCATAGAAAATAGGTTATTTGTTTAAAAGGGAACATGTAAAATATCTTTTATTTCTTCCAACTCTCCTTCAAATGTCATAATTGAAACAGTACCTTCCCCACTAATAGGATGTTTATTGTCATCTCCTAAGAATACATATTAATAGGAAAGATTGAATTATAGACACAAAAAATATCTAAGTTTGGGGTCATGTGTTGAGACACCCCAAAGTCTACATACCAAGTATCATTTTGTCTAGATGAAGATGCTAGTAAAAGAACTGCAAATAACACAAAACTTGTCTTTTTGGTAGTTATGTTTGATTGTGATTCTTTACTTTCTTTATTTTGTTTTTCATCCATTATTCTTTTCTTGCAATCTTTTATCATGTGACTTAATTTCTTGCAATAGAAACATTTTATTTTAGATTTTTTCCTTTTATCATATTCATTGGATTTTGCTCTTTCACCCTTTTGTGAAAAACTTCCAAGTTTTTTTTTTAAATATCCAACCTTTCCTATGAATAAGGCTTTTATCTACTCTTGTAAACACATTACTTTTTCTTCTCATTTCTTCTTTGACTTATAACCCTATGACTTCATCTACTGATAGTTTGTTTTGTCCTGTTAGTGACAATACAAACCCATGATAAGATTATGGTAATGAACCAAATAACACTATTGCTACTTGCTCATCTACCATTAAAGTCCCTACAACTTTTAATTGTGTTTCAAAACATTAAAAGAATACAAGTGTTATTCTACACTTTCAGTTTCATTCATCTTTAAACTATAAAAACAAGTGGTAGCAAAGACAATTGATTTGATGTCTTTGGTTTCAAATATTGTGGCCAATTTATCCCACACATCCATTGAGGTTTAACACTAGTCACCAAGTGCATTTGGTTGTTTCTAAGACTAGTTATAAGACTTGTTCTAGCCCTTTGATCTCTTTTGTCCCATGTAGTTTGACCATTGGCTATACTAGGTCTTACACTTGTCCCATCAACAATTGACCACAAATCTTTGTCTAGGAGAATCATCTCCATCCTAAATTTCCAAGTGTGATAGTTTGATCCATCAAACTTATCTTCCACTCAAGCTTCGAACGTGTTATGGTAACACCCTTGATTAACTCCACTAGAGGAAGGTGAAGATGACATGAAAAACTACTCTCAATGATTTATGTCAATGAATTATTTAATTTCATTAAATTTGATCCTATGACCATTTTTCTTTGCTATTCTTTCATCATCGATCTAATATGGCTCTGATATCGTGTTAGAAATAGCAAAAAGAGTTTATTACAATGGAGCTCACCTCCCAACCATATAAGCATCTCTTACCAAAAAGAAGCTATGAAGAGTCTGCAATATCTCATTCTCATCACTTTAGTGCTCCAGCACTCCAAAAAACTTATCCATGCTATCCATGCTCAATTTCAATCACCAATTCACATGAAATATATTTGGAATACAAATATATTTGGATCACAACAATATCTAATATTGGGTGCATGGCATATCTACATCCATTGATAGTGCCAAATTCATTGCAGAAACACTCCCTTGGTTCTCACAATCACAACACATAAAACCAAGGCAAATGATCTAGTATGGTTAGCACACCAAAACAAGTGGTCAAGAGAGAAAATGTCATCAAACTAGACTTCTCTATGAGATGACTAGAAAGTACTAGCCATCTACAAATTTTTGGACCTTCCATCGTGTCAAATATGTTAAGTTCTTGACCTCAATTTTAGGTTGCTTCTAAACCTTGGGAATTTTATCTCTCTTAAGATAGAACTACACAAGAAATAAGCCTAGTCACCACTTATAATGTGGATGTCAATGTTTCACATATCCCCAAAGAAGAATGTAGTACAATCCTTCATTGTCAACATGCTAGGCATCTTAGGCATGTGTAGGAGGTCGTTAGTTTACGCCATCCCTTACTATGTGTGAGCATGCACCCATGTCATCACCTTTTTATACTCCTCTTGGTCTATCATCTTGTTATGTCTATTATGGAACCATGTTGACCAATAAATTGATAACCTCTTGTCCAAACAAAAAAAAAATGGAAGAGAAAATCAGAAACCAATTGATATCATAGCTAAGATCTTAGGAGATTTTGATGGGCTAAGTAGGAAACTCCATCTAGATCAAACATTTTGAAAGTCACACTTATTCTTTTATGGAATACTCACGTAAGTAACAAAGAAAATGTACTTGAAAAATCTACAATTGACATCCAAAGGCATAATTGTACACATTCAGTAGACAATAGTGAAAGATATCAAGATATGAGAAGGACACCATAAAGCTGCATGTTCACTCTTGAAATCAAACAAGTTGATCTCCATTTGTGTCAAGTAACATAAAGAACTTGGAGAGAGAAAAATGGGAATTCACAAGTAACCTTTCTCCTTCAAGATGAACCTCTTTCAAGATTTGTGATCTTGCCAGACATTGATCCTATTGGAGGGAACAAGGGACCATTCCTCACATCAAATTGACTAATGACATATAATCTTGTTCATGATGATCCCATCCCAAAAAGAAATACTCAAAGACTTATTATTCCAACTTAGCTTAAAAGTGAAAGCACATTAAGGGTGAGCCACTTTTGTTCAAAAAAGGTGATGTATAACAAGTATTATAATACACAATACAAAAGCATCCTTGGGTGGACCACTAGGAATGTCACACCTTGATTTTCTTGGACCCATCAAACTTTGAAAAATCATAGGAAACACTTAAATAAATTTTCTCATATATTTTTTTAAATGAGTAAATTTAGGTTCCATAGATTTTTAAATTCCAATAATATTAAGAATATTGTGTATTTTGAAGTTCTTAATCATTGCATGTAGAGAACATTTTAGGAATGTAATGCATGGCCATCTTTCCTTGAACTTTTTAGTTAGGAACACAAATTTAAAACATCAATTGAAAATTTTCTTGGGAATTTTTTTCCTAAGATAATTTGGAAGTCATTTTATTTTTAGGTTTTTATTAGGAAATTAATTGAGTAAATATAATTTAATTATGAATTTCCAAATTTAAAGCTATCAATTTCTAAAGGGGCCATTTTAATTAAGATTTTAAAAATAATAATTTCCAACTTTTTAAATTCCTAAATAAACTTCAAGCCATATATTAATGCATGCAATTGATAAACATGAGAAAAAAAAATTATACTTGTGAAAACATTTAAAGTAAAGGGCCTAAAGGGCCTAAGAAAATGATTTGTGTGTTTTTGGTTCTTTAACCATTCCTTGAAGTGGTTCCTAGAGGTCCACCCAAGGATGCTTTCTCCTAGTAAGCTAAAATTTTGATGGCATCCTTTGGTTAACCTAAACACAAGCAAAAAACTTTAGAATTTGCACAATAACATTTTGGAATTCAAAGTTCATTTTGAATCAAAATTATTCTTGATCCAACTGTTAGATGGAGAGGATTGAATAAAATTAATGTACATAAAATAAATAATTTACAGCTTTTCAACGGCCATAGGGCTTCATGTTTGTGATTCATGAAACACTACCAAACAAAAGGAAATTGAAAAAATAATGCAATGCCCATCTATAAAATCTCTTTCTATTTGATATGGTAATGGTTTTTTCCTTTTTAAAAAAATTTATTATGCATTCATTACTAAAAAAATGCAAAAAAACACATTTTTTGAATGGAATTTCATCCAAAAACTTTTATTGTTTTATTTTTCCTAGATTTAATTAATGTATATCAATATCATACATCATAAAAAATTCACCCAAAAATTCCACCGACAACCGTAGTTTTGAAGTATATATTCAAATTTTCAAATTTTATGACAAGTACTATTTGGTGACAAATATACTCCATACATTCAAATTCTTTAATGTTTTTTTGAATTTTCAAAATAAATGATTAAATTAAGTCTATTTAGCTAACCAAATATAATTAAAACAAGTAAAAGTAATCCAAGATGTGATGTCCATATGTCACCAAAAATTTTAATTGCAGAAAGATTATACTTGTCACTACAGTTTTGGGGGCAGTTAATGTATTTTCACCGTTAAGAAAAAAAGCAAACTCTGTTTTGCAACTACATGAATTTGCCATTTTTGCAACAATAGTTGTGCCAAATAACTTTGAGGCCGGTCATGGAATTATGGCTCCACATTTTTTGAAGGGTTGCATATGTGGAATCATTGTCTATAATTGAAAAAAGTTCATTGTCAAAATGACTCTCCACCCACTTTGCATTTGATAGGATTGAATGACATGCCAAAGGACATCCTCAGCACCTCAAATAAACACGTGGAGGGCTTAATGTTTAATATATCAATGTAAATCCCACTCTAGCAAAAACTCAACCTTGAAGTTCAAGCTTTCAAGGTTTACAAAAGTGCAATGCAAAGGGTGCAAGGACAAGGCCTTTGATGCTTTTGAAAAGGGTATCCTTTTAGACACACATTGCATTCAATAATGAACACGGACTCTTATGTCCACATACTATGTGTGGAGATTATACTTCTCTATATGCACATGTGTCTCCTGCCATAAGGTTGAATTCTAGTCTATTGTGAAACCTAGAAAGCTAGGTCACCCCGCACCAAGATGCTTATTGCTTTTAGGGTGGCCATGTACACTAAAGCTACCGAGAGCTTATGGTGAAATCTTATTGGAATTATGAAATCTACGAAAAATTCTATGTCTTATAAAGAAAAAATATGTCTGTTAAATAAGTCAAGCTTGTTTACAATTGAAAAAATTTCATGTGTTGCAAACTCAATCTCCATAAAAGGTTCTTTTTTTGCACACTAGCTTTGGTCTTAACTTGTTGTTGGACATGCTTCAAATAGAAGTTTCAAAATGGATTTAAGCTTGAAAGTTTTGAGAAAACATTTAAAAATAGATCCCTTCTTAAAAACTAGTGAATGCAAGAATTGAAGAGATTTTGAATTCAACACGACATGTATGTAAAATCAATATAAAAATGTCAACATACATTGTCAATGTTAAGATTCTTGTTGACATAAGTTTTATGGACTTGCAAAATATGGTTGGACACGTAAAAATTCTTGTGATTCTTCTTCCTATAAAACTTTTCATTAAGTCTCTCAATCACCTTCATTTTGAATCACCACTTCTAGAATCTCTTGTTTTCTTTGATGAAATTTTGGAGATGAACTTGAAGTCGTCAACTTTACCAAAGATGTGATTATATGAAAATATCTTCTTGTAGGTTGGGGTCTCTATGAATTTTCTTCTTGTAAAAGTGCATAATGATCTTTATTTCTTCATTTGTTGCCAAGGTTGGAACATTGAAAATATCAACATAATTTTGGTTCAACTCCTTGAAAGCTTCATTTGATGGCATTAATTCAACTACTCTTGAATTAGTTTGGATAAACATTGATTTTTTCATTTGTAATAACCTTAACTTGTTACCTTTTTTACTTTGAATTTGAATGGAAATGGTACAAGATTGTTATAGGAAATGCAACATGATGGAAGGGTCACAAACATGGGTTTTTTTTCAATTTTGTTGAGTGGGTGGACTAGCAATCATCCACAAGAGGAATGAGCCAAATTTTGCTAGAGGCCAACCAACAAATTAGAAATTTCTAAGAATCATGCTTTGTTCTAACAACCTTTAAGAACTCATTGTCTAAATTGGGTGACTTCCAATTTTTTTTGTCATAATATGGCAACCTTTGCACATTTTTTCCAAAAACCCCTTTGTACACTTCACATTGGATTTTTTTTGTTGCTATGGTGCAAAAATTGCCAAATGCAATTAGCTCCAAGCCATGCCAAATATATTGAAGGTGTTCTTGAGGATTCTGAAAAAGGTATTGGTCAAAACTACCAATCACAACTAGGTACATTTCCCGTTGGCAAGATGTCCAATTCAAGGAATCTTTAAACTATGGATATGGTCATGATGATGTCATGTTGTTTTACAAAAAACATCTTTCATACCATTTCTAGTTTTTAACAACTTGTACAAATTATGCTTGTAGGGAGGATTCAAAATACAAAAAATGAAATTCAATTTTTAAAAAAATAAATCATAATGCAAGATGTAAAAAATCATCAACCTTTTTTCTTTGTATTTTTAGGTTGATTACTAGCCAAAAGATTGTGTGGGAATTTATGACCCACATAAGTTATTGCTAGAAAAATACTTGCCAACTTTTGGACATAGTTATGACATTCTTCATTTTGCACATTAAAATTCTTTAAAATTCTTCATTTAGCACCTTGTCATAACATTCTTTACCCGCGAATGTTTACCAAACTACACTGGTTGATCTATAATTTTTTTTTAAATTCTTTAAAATTCTTGCTTCTTTGGGCTTCCATAACATTCTCGCACCAAGAATGTCATAACTATGCTTTTGGAAGTTATTTTCTTCATTTTCCTCTTTCTACCTACTTTTTCTTTTTCTTTTTTTTCTTTTTTTTGCTCCCTTTACTAAAATTTCTTTACTTAAACTTGATATTCTCTCTAATTTTCTCTCCTTTGATGTTACATGACAAAAAAATTGAACAATTCAAAAACTTGAGTTTTATTAACAAAAATTGTGATCAAAATTAAAACACAATTTTCAAATTGAATTCATTATAAAGTCTAGCAAAAACGGAATGGAAAAATTGGAGTTTAACATCAGTTGAGGAAATTGCATCTCCAAAACTTTATCAAACAATTTTGTTAAGGCAAGAAGCAAGGTGGCTTGACTTGCCAGTTTCAAAGAATCAAGAGTTAAATTCATGGACATGAATTCCTATCTACATCCTAATGGATATTCTAAGGATGTTCATGTGTGGATTCCCAAAGTAAACATGAACCTAAGATGATGACCAATTTGATGCAACATGTTATAATCCCAACATGGGGTTCATAATTTGAGATTTATGAATGGAGGTCTAATCAATCGTCTTGTTCAAAACCCATGCACATGTTCACAATGTTTTATTCTCCAACATAATCATAACACATATATTTAGTTGTTTGAAGTCCCACATTAAACACGAATAAACTATAATAGAAGTCATAATACAAGATTCTTGAAACCTTGAGTCTTGTTATTGATGAGAAAAGGAAATCTAAACAAATAAACAAATATATTTTAAAAATATTTTTTCAACTTCCTTCTTCTCTTTAGGGAAAACTTGTTGTTGGTTCTTATTTGCAAGCTAGATCATTTGAGTGCATGCCATCATTGGTTCAACATCCTTTGGACTATCACAATGAACACTTGAAGATGAAAATCAAACAAAGAATGAACAACAAGAAGTATATAAAAAAACCAATGCAAAGATGCTTGCCACAACTTGCACACAATGCATGTAAGCAAACTTTTAAACAAGTCATTATAAACATTTGTAGCAATAGGGCCATAAAAAGTAGCATCATAAGAAACCCCTAAGCAAAAACAAGGCATGATGTAGACAACTTCCAACAACATTACCACCCAAAAAAAAACAAGAAAGTTCCCAAAAAACAAACACAACATGGTGTAGACGAATGGGAACAATGAAGCCATACCAAAAGTGATGGCAAAATGGGAAAAAAAAAGAAAAAAATGTGAGAAATCCCAAATCATAGACCATCATGATGTAGAAGACTCAAAACAACATCATTCCAAAAACTATTAGAAAAATAAAATAAAATCAAGAACTATTGAAGCATAAATGCACAAAAGAAAAAAAGGCCAATGATGACAGCACTAGGACTAAATAAATAAACAAATATGGAAAAAGATGCAAACGAAAATTCAACAATTCTTTATGTTGGAAAAGGATCTATACTAATGTATACCAATATATCAGGTAAACATACCCTAGTATGTGCATGTGCATGGGTATCACAAAATGTACTAGTTGGGTATGTCTTAAAGCTTTTACCCATGTTACTTGTAGAACTTCAGTGGCCCCACCAACCTAACCAATTATGGAACATATCAATTAGGGTTTCTTTGACCTCTTACTATGTTTTTAAACTAATATTCAAGGATGAGTGGCAAAAGTTAGGAGGGGTATGTATATTGACATCAAGGCATTTCATAATTTCAACAAGTAAAGGAGGGTTATATATGAAACTTACAACTAAAACATTAATATTAGGAAGCAAAAATGATTGTCAATATCAACATTGGGGGTGAATGATGATGTGGCAATACATTATAAATTAATTGGGGCCAATAAGGCTCAACTTATATTGTTCCTTTATTTATGTGAAGATTGTTTGTTTTTTCAACAACATTGATTGATTTTAATCTTGGTAGTTAGTTCTATGTGGTGGGTTACAATCATAGCCCCATTTGGAATCGCCTTCATGGTTGTAAAGAATGGTGACATTTTTTAAGTTTTTGAATTTGCTCTTGTTGAAAAACAAAACAACATTTGAAAATTTTGTGTTATTTTTTATGTGAACAATTTTCGAGGTTAAACTTGGGGTTTTTTTAAAAATATATATTTATGTACAACTACAAGGCTTTAAGTGGATGCATGTTTTAATATGCTTCTAATGGGCTTAATGTGATCCAATTTGATTATTTTAATATTCTTGAGTTGCAAGGGCTATATATGCAACCATTTTAATCATCCACAATTCAAGGTGGCCCCACTTGGTTATTTTTCTCTTCCACTACAAAAATGTGTGTCATTTACATTTATTGATCCTTCATGAAGGGCGTCACTTTCTTTGAAATTGATAATGATCACATTTATGAAAAAGGGGAGGATATAGGTGTTACCCAAAAAATAATTCAAAAGTCATAATGTCTAGTGCATTTGAGCAATAAGGATAATAGGAGAGCCGTTATGTGCAATTTATAGAAGAAGGGGCCAAATGGAGAGTGTTGTGCCAATTATTTAGAAAATGCAAAGTCTTGGCCTATGCCATTTCATTACAAGCAATTTCATTTGGGCATTTTATCTTGTAATTCATGCAAAAGAAACAATTGATGTACAAACAACACAAATCATGAATCACTTTGTGTCACATTACCCCTTGTGGTTTTGATGGGTCCTCTTCATGGGGATGCGATTCTTCCTATTTTTTAGGAACCACCTAAAATAAACATGTATTTTTTATGAAGGTGTTACTTTTTCCCCCTTTTTTCATCCACCTTATAATTATTTGTTATGTTTTAAGAAATATTTCACATTTTATATCAACATAAAAAAATCATTTAACAAATATATATACTTTATTAATTATTTTTTAAAAAATTCATTAAAAGATTGAACATTAACACCATTCAAGGTGAAAACATTTTAAAAATTTCACCCAACTTTAAACTTCCTTTCATCCACACTTCATCCAAGTACCCCAACCCACCCTTTATGAAACCACCAATTCAAATTGACCATAGATGAAATGGCACATGCCTTATATGTGTTTTTCACATTTTAGTGCCCCTTTTATTAATCTTAAAAATAAATTTTAAAATTACATTCATAACCTTATATTTATTTAAATTTGATATTCAATAATTAAGGTATTTTAATATACCTTAATTATTGAATATCACATTTAATGAATTAATTAAGGTACCTTAATATATTAAGGTATACATTTCAAAATTATTGAATATCACATTTAATTAAGTAATATAATTTTTTTAATAAAAAAATTCATGCCATTTGAAACAAGATGAAAGTGGCCTACCCAAGGTCCTTTTCATGTTTTGATAATAACACCTACAATTGCAAAGGGTTAATGAAGTACAACCATGTTGACCATGGTAGTGCATCTATGAAGAAATACTTGCAAAATGACATAGTTATAAATAATTCAACAAGCACAAGGCAGAGGTGAAGGTCAGAGATGGAGGGGTTGAAAAACATCAAAAAGAGAAAAGAGAAAAGTTGTACCAACCTCATGATTAATCACTAAATTTTTTGGTGGTCACATAAGTTACTCCACAAGTTATTATGCTCAAATAGGTTCATTAAGGACTTGGTACTATGTGTTTGTAAGAGGTATGAAAACATTTCAATTGTTGAATCTTCTTGGTTCATAGGTTGGTTATAATGAAAAGATATCCATATGTAAAATTCTCTACCTACCATCAATTTGTTTCAGAACATATTCTTGACATGGTAACAAAAATAATGGATAAGCATGTGTTGTCTTTACTAGCCAAATGTGTAATTACAAGTGTCACATTGGATTTTTAGATGTCGAGAATTGGGTTCAATACATTGCATTTAATAGTAGAAGCTTTATTAGCATGATATCAACCCGCAAACAATATATTAACATATGTGAAAGATGATGAGGGAACCAATTTGAATGACTTAACATCCACTTCTGTAAAGTGGATAGTTGTGAACCCTTGCAAGTAATAACTCCATATGCAAGTCCATTTTTTGGGCATGCCAATATGTTCCTACATATGACAAATTGTATGTTTAAACATGGCATGAGTGTCACTAAAGAATGTTCAATTAAGCTTCAAAAGATAATAACTTAGGTGAAGAAGTTTTTGGTGAAAGGTATTAAATTGGGATAAATTTTACATAGGGATGTTGGTCTACCTCCCTACAAGTTGAAAACAAGGTTTGATAATAAAGTTGTGTGTTTCCAATTGAAGATTTTGGAATTTGCAAATGCCATCAATATTTTTTTATCATAGGCAAAATTTTCAAATTGCAATCTAGGTACCATGTGGGAAGACATGGGCAATGGTTAGCACTATGACTAAGGCATTTAATCCACTTGTAAAATAATGTGTATTTAATCAAAGTTGTTGGTTTTTGTATCTACTAGATGTTTTGCATGTTGCCTTTGACCATTAGTGTGAAATTATTAGGTGACGTTGATTGCAAAATAATTGTAATGTGAAAATTATGATTTACTATTGGTGATTTAGTATTGTTAAATGGTTGCAAAATGATGATAATTTTGGCCCCCATTTCTATCCTTTTAGTACACCAAAATGTGTTTTAGTTCATTCTGTATTTGATTAGATTTCGAGTGAACTTGAACAAATTTACCATCATGAAAATGGCCAACCATTAGTGAATAGAGATCAATTGTTATCAATAAGTGAATTATTAATAGCTAATTCAATTAATAGTTAATTCAATCTATTAATAACTAATTCACTAATAATTAATCAAGTTTGAACATTAATATTTAATAATTCATTAAACTAGCCTTTTAGTTCATAACTAGGTTAAGAACTTAAGTTAAGTAATTAACCACCTAGGTCATAACCCTAGCCACTTAAACAAGGTTAGGCATCTAAAAATTTAGCTTAAATTAGGGTACACATTTAATAACCTAGGCTAATTTAGGCCATTTAACCCACCAATTTAGGGTGTAGGTGTGAAAATTTGAACCCTTTACCTCCATCACCTTCATGTTTAAAGAATAAGTGTCAAGTGTGTTAGTTTAGCTATTCAGTTAGGTCCTAATTAATTAGAGATAAATTGGGTTAGTTAAGTTAATTAGTTAATTTTGAAATAGTTTAGGTGTGAATGGGGTTCGAGATATTTGTCATGGGATATAATCCCATCTTATGTGACCACAAATTTCCTCAAGTCAAAAGATCACGAGTTGCGCAATAGATGATATAAACCATGTAATGGTTCCAAAACTACACCAATGATAATGGCTAGTACACAAGTGCTAGAATCACGAGGTGTTGATGAGAGATTAGATCTTCAACGTGGTGAGGTTCAACACCAAGTGCGTTTCCCACAATCATTTGTGTTGATAGACACCATTCCCAATCCCATGGGGGCGTCAATTTCTAGTGGAATGTCAAGGAAGATGCCTAGTTCTATTCCTAGGTCCAAGGCACCTACAAGTTTGATGGGGGTAACCAAAGCAATGTGTTAGGCACCATTATTTTTTACTGAAACATTGGCCATTTCAAGTGTTCAACTAATAGCCGTGTTTTGCTTGGCGGCCACATTATGTGAAAATGGTGGAACACCAAATGTGATGGTTAGGTTGGAGGACACTTTTATACCTCCTATAGTTCCCCATCCAATTTTTGAGGCCAACTACACGAAGGTGTCCAAGGTTCAACCAAAATCTTGGCATGTAGTTGTGGCCAAACTTCATGACCTTCTAGCACGGCCAACGATTGATTTAGCCAATGTTATTCCTAGGATTGTGGTTCTTCATAATGAAAAAAAAGCATTTTAGTCAAAGGGGGCATTGGCACATTGATACCAACCCCATAAGGTGTTGTTGGATTCTAGTGTTCAACCATTGATGTTGGGCAAAGATGTTATTGATGGTCTTGGATTAACCAATGCCGGTCTTGATCAAATTTTGACATCCATGGGTGGGTCAAAGAAAGTAAGAAGGTTAACCAAACAAGAAATTGTGATACAAGTTAATCCTAACAAACCAATAGATTACACTATTGTGCAAGCCCGAGTAGTGCTTACACATGTTACATCTTTTGATGTGTTGGTTGGAGGTGTGGTTTTGTACCCCCTAAGGGTTACCATTGATTTTTGGGAAGAAACCGCATACTATTGCCCAAGGTGGCAGACAAGAGCTAGACATAAGGCTTCATTACCAATGAAATTCATTGGGGGGCAAGTAGGAAAATCTAAGAAATCAACTATGTTGGGTGGATTTTCAGGCCTTCCACATGGACTTGAATTGTTGGAAAATAACATCCATGACTAGGATGCACCTCCAAATGGTGAATTGGCAATGTCAGGGCCATAGGAAATGCCAATCATTCCAATTTATCCATTGGATCCCAAACCACCATGGTGCACATTGAATGAATTCTAGGCATCAACCAGTCACTACATTCATCAAGCTTGGCACACTTTGCCATCACCAAGCCCATGTTCACTAATGGATGTTAGTAATGGGCCTCTAGGTTTGAGCCCATTGGATACCAAGATTATTTAGTGGGAAATTCCCAAGGATGGAATATGCCTACTTGAGTTGTTTAAAGGCATTAATTCTAGATTAGTTGTGGTTCTATAGTCATGCATCTTAATTTGAAAATACCATTATGTGGAGAAGGATCCACAAGCCAAACAAGCCTCCATGCGGCATGTCATAATGTTGCAACAAATGTATCCCCACGTGTTACCAACATCAACTATACAAGGTTATCAACATTCCTTACCAAGCAACATCACCTTGCTGGTGGTGCCAGATTTGGCTAGGATTTGTCCAATTGACTTGGTCATTTTTGGATGGCCATGCCATAGGTGAATATAGGGCAAGGACTTTCTAATCCCAGGTCGGGATTATTTTGGGAATTGATTCATGTTATGCAACATTTGTAATAGACACATATGCACCCATGTCCATATTTGTTAAAGAATGTCCCACCATTGGGGGATACTAAACCAACTATTTTGGTTAGATGGCAACAATCAAGGCTTGGATCAACGAGTTAATGTAGGTGGATGTTGTTTTAGTTGGTTCATGAGCCCATCAGTTTTGATGGATGTGGATTAATTTAACACCGTTATAGGTGATGCAATGAACATATGAACTCATTCCTAGGTCACCCACATGCTTGGTGGATGACATATTGGATCCAAGACTCCATTCATCCGTGGTTTATCATGATGATCGACCACCTTTGGTTGTGGTCAATAGGGTTGGCCTTCCATGAGCAACCTTACTAGCATTTTTGAGTTTTCCACATTCTCATGCATTTAGGAATGGGGGCTAAGGATGATTTAGGACTCCCATTCATCCAATATGGAAAAACCCAATGCAAATGAAAGGGAACAAGCCATGGGGTTTTGCATTAACACCACAAATATGCAAGGCATTTCCAAAGGAACCTGTAGGTGGATTTTGGGGCAAGTTATGGATCTCAACCACCTCACATGGATTTTCAATTTGGTCTTGGCATAATAGTTATGTTTTGGCCAATCACACCCACCCATCCCACCCCATCTTTCATTTGTTGCACCTTTTGTTAGGTCAATTATGGCGATGCAAGGGGGCAGGCTGGGGGTGATATTATAATAGGACAAGTACATCCTTGGCAATTATGGGATCAAGGATGCCAAGGGACATTTATTGGGGTGGAACTTGCAATTGGTGATGTGGGGGCACCAAGACATGATGGCACCTTTCCACATTTTGCATAATAATCATAGGCCATGCCTTCAACCTCGGGTGTTGGAGATGTTCCATCATCCCAACCCAAGGTACAATTGACTACAAAAACATGGGACTCAAAAATTGGCCCAACAATTATAGGAGGTGAGGTGCATGAAACACAATGAATAATACAAGATTTCATTGGATGTTTCGCCTTCAATTTGAAGGAGTTGGGTCAATTAAAGAGACAAGAGATTCAAATCATATTGGAGGATGATAATCCAATTTTTAGGCAAACTTACGAGTTTAGTGAGGTGGAAAGAGCCTTGGTTCAAACGTGAATAGCAAAATTGTTAAATGTTGGTTTAGTGGAACTATCTAGGGGTGAATATGCTTCAACAATAGTGATGCCAACCAAAAAGGACATTTTTGGGAATTGGACTAACACCACATGTGTGGGGGTTATCATTTGGTGAATAAATGGACCTGTTCAAACAAATATGCCATGCCCCTACTAGAGGAGATCTTTGATGCCCTTGGACAAGCCAAGGTTTTTAATGCCTTGGACTTGAAGTTGGCTACCATCAATTGCCATTGAGGGGAGGGTGATAAAGTCAAAACAAACATTTTGGGGAATTGATCTCCATGGGAAGGATTGTTTGTACCAATGGAAATTTTTGCCATTTGGTTTGAAGAATATATGCCCCTAAAGAATTTCAAAGGGTCATGGATTGAATGTTGGCGGGTCTTGGTTTTGCCAAATGCTACATTGATAACATCATTGTTTTTAACTTGACCCCAAGAAATCATATGCACCATTTGTGAGAGGTGTTTGGAAGATTTAAGGAACATAACCTTAAGCTTCACCTAAGCAAGTGTTGGTTCTTTCATACTTAGATGGAGTACCAAGGTCACATGATTTATCTAGGTGAATTAGGGGTTTAGAAGGTCAAGGTTGAGGCCATTTCATAGGTTCCCCAACTAATAGATGTTAATCGGTTACAAGCTTTTCTAAGCTTGTGTAATTAATTACTACTAGAGGTTTGTGAAAGGCTTTAGTAGCATAGCCAAACCTTTAACCTGATTAACACAAATTGACCAAAAGTTCATTTGGGATGAACCACAAGAGCAAGCCTTTTAGGAGTTGAAAGCTAGGCTTTCATTAGCCCCCATTTTGAGGTACCCATCCAAGGATAACTATTCCAATTACACACTAATTGGAATACTTTAGGGTCGGGAGCCATACTTACCCAATTTGATGATGATGATGGTTAAGAGTTTGTGGTGGCATATGCTAATCAATCCAACAACAAGATGAAGGGCAAGCATAGCTCATATGAATGGGAATGCTTTATAGTTGTTTGGGTAGTTTTTTCATTTCAATGTTATCTTTATGGTAGCCCATTCACTTTGGTTATAAACCACCAACCTTTAAAATTCTTGATGGAATCAAATTGGCTCACAAGAAAGTTGGCATGTTGGGCACTTATGTTGTAGGAATACAACTTTAACATTATTCATAGTGCTAGTAGGGTTAAATTGGGACGTTGATGGATTGAACTGGAACCCAAGTTCTAATGAGGAAGATACCACTGGGGCCCATTGGCATGGTGATGTGGATTTGGAGGCAATACCAGGATGGCATGCCTTTATATACATGTGTGCCTTATTGGGGTGTTCTAAGGATGTACTTTAGACTAGTGTGGATGATGGGGATCCCCATGATCTGGACATGGAATTGGAAGGCAATGGTGCCTTGGATATTTATGATGATGCACCTATCATTGCATATTTGCAAACATGTGAAATTCTAATTGGATTATCACTTAAGGAAAGGGACCGTGTTGTGATAGGGCCAAACAATTCAAATGGGAAGGTAATTCCCTCCTATGGATGTGGGTAGATGGACAAGTGAAGTTTGTGACATATAGTTTGCTCCAAATAAAATACTGGTGGTGAGGGATGCAATTGCAAGTTTAGCAATTTGTTTTTAGGTGTATGGCATGTGACCAAGTTTGGGCATCTTTCAATGCACCTACACCTCACCTACAACCTTTACCAATTATGGGGCTCGAGTATCGATGGAGTTTGGATTTTGGCCGACCCATTGAATTTGACACCTCAACATAACCGATATGTTTTGGTTATGAGTGAGCATTTCTCCAAGTGGTTGGAGTTGTTTCCATTGCTAGATTGTAGCAGTGAAGGGGCATCATATGCATTTTTTGACATGGTACTTAATAGGTTTGGGGTTTTAGCCAAAGTTTTCATTGATCAAGGTACAAAATTCCGTGGGGAATTCCAAAAGTTGTGTGAGAAAACACTGATTGATCATTACACAACTTCATGAGACCATCTTGAGACAGACAAGTTAGTTGAACGAATGCTGTAGACGGTGAAACAAGGTTTGTGGAAGTATGGTCTCCACAAGGGCCATATTTGAGATTGGGACTTATAATTACCATGGTTAAATATGAGGTATAGGTTTAGCTAGCAAGCTTTTCTTTCATCTTTTTCACCATACTTTTTATTGTTTAGCCATGAGCCCGAGTTACCAACCTCAATCTAATGAGATGTGATGGCAATAATCAACATGGATTATCCTAATGTGTGGATTCAAGCATGTGAGTAGTGAGCCACCTTATTCCGATGTGTTATGTCGAGGCTATGGAAAATTTGGCAATTGCCCAACACCAAGATACATTCCATTATGCCATTATACATGGAGGTGGTTATCGGCTTCAAATTTGGAGGTTTGAGCGAAGAGATTATGTTTACCTACAATAAATAACATTGATTACTTTGGATGTGAATACAAAACATGTTATTTTACATGTGCAAAAAGTTCTTCCTTCAGAAGTGTTCATTGCTAAAGGGCCAAGATGGTCAAACATGTAAGGACCATGTGCGCAATTGTGCATCATGTCATCTTCTCAATGTGGATAGTCAAATTGACCCATCCTTAATTGTGGTTCCTATTGGTTTACGATGTATGTTATGTGGGAAAGCTTTAAGAGCCACCACTATGTTGATTTGTGATAAATGTTTTCAAGGTTGGTATTTACGGTTTAAGGTTTAGAGTTTAGGCCTCATGCCACCAATGGAGGAAGTGCCAGCTAGCAAATGGTTTTGCCCTTGTGCACCCAATAAACCTAGGTTCCTAGGGTCACATTGTAGAACTAGTCCAAGGTTTTCTTCCATGGCAATTCACATTTGATTGGGGATTTGAAAGAATATAACTAAGCTACTACCGATGGGGCTCATGTTTGCACCTGGCCTAATGGTCCTTTGCCTTGGAACCAAAGTGTTCATCCATGGTGGATTTCCAACATGTAGTTCTATAATGTTATCTAACTTAGGGGGACCTCACCCCACTAGAAAAAATGTGGGGATATACAACCATCCTATTTGTAACTACATGCATCTATGTGTTGTTTGCAACTACTTTGCAACTACTTACCAACTTCACCAAATTTTTGGAGTATTTGCGACCATACTATGATTATGCAACTACTATCTTCTTCATCCTCCTATGTGAATGCTCCTAAGATTATATTCATCCATGAATAAGCCCCCATGGCCCATTAGTTGCATACGTAACCAAAATTTAATCACAAATTGATGTATAATGTGCATTATGGGCATGATAAACATACATATTTGGGGTTGTACTATTTAAAAAATCTACTTAAAAAGTCTACTATAATAAATATTTATTATCCATATTATCAACATATTTGTAAGGTTTAATTAAAAATTTCTATGAAAAATACATTTAAGTTTTTAAAATGATTTAAGTTTATAATTTTCTAATCATTAATTATGATGCATTTAATTAATATTGAATAATTAGTTAATTAATAATAACTAGTTATTAATAGTCGATAATTAGTAATTAATGGTTAATGTTTACATAATTTGGAAGTAAATATTAATGGATCTCCAATAAAAATATTGTTTTTAAAGTTCGCAAGGGCCAACTTGATCCTCTTCCCTAGAAATAAAGAGAAAAAATTTGAGGAGTTATTCCAAACCTCGCAACGATGAAATTGTGGAAAAATGAGAGACTGTTGCTTTGAATGAGCGAAAGATATAAATCCACCAATAGTTTTGGCTTTTTTTTCGATCTGTAGTTGCTATGAAGAACATATAATAATTCATAATTTGGGGAAAGATAAGTTTATGGAAATTATTGTCATAACGCTATATTTTATGATAGAAGTGGGTTTTTTTTTAATTGACTAACATTGATAAATATAACATTAGTTAGCCTCTTTTATTTATGAGGATTCCCCCACGCAAAATGGCAATTCTCATACCATCCTGTTAAGGACAAGCAAACTTATTCATATTAGTTAATTATTAATTCAATATTAATAAATAATAACTACTTGAATTTTAATATTAAATTTAATATAATTTATTCCATCATTAAAATTAAATACGAGTTAATAAATTATATTTAATCATTATTTGGTTGATACTTAATATTTAATCATCATAAATTCAAATTATTTATTAAATATTTATTCATTAATTAAATCATGATTAATTAAATATTTTATTACATAATTCAGAATTAAATATTACTTAAAATTTTAAGTGTTAAAATTAACTAATCATTCATTCATTATTAATTCATTAATAATAATCTAGAATTTAATATTCAATTACTTCTAATTGATAATTATAATTACTAACTAATTATTAAGTCATTAAAATTAAATACTACTTCATAAAATAAAAAAGAGTTATTAATTGATTGACATGGCACATTAAATATATTATTGTTATTTATTATTATTTAATTAGTCATTAAGATTAAATACCACTTGATAAACTAGAACTAGTTATTAATTAATTGATATTATATATTAAATAAATTATAACTACTAGTTAATGTTTTAGTCATTATGATAAAATATTACTTAATAAACTATAACTAGTTAATTGATCAATTAGCTACTTACTTATGAATTTTTAATATGAACTAATTATTTATTTCATTTTAAATATTTTATGAATCATTTAATAACTTTTAATTAATATTTAATGCCATTACAACCTATTACTATTAATAGGTAGATATGTAATAAATAGATAAGTAGGTAGGTAATAGGTAAGTAATAAATAAATAGGTTGTAAGTAGATGGGAAGTTAGTGAATTAGTTAGTTAATTAGTGAATTAACTAGTAAATGAGTGAAACTTTATTTATTTATGGAGTTGACCCAATTGAAGGGAAACAAATTGTATGGGATAAAAAATCTACTCACACCCTAGTTATAATCTATTTGCAATTGAGTTGCAACTAGATTTTTTATCCCATATTGTTTGGCTCCCCTTTCAAATGTCTCGATTATATAAGTAGATGTATTGTAAACATTGAAGGACACAAGATTTGCTAAATGGGATGAACCAATTGAAGAAGATTAACCCTAATTTGGATAAATTCAAAATAAATTTTAAAAAATTCAAAAATGTTTTAAAACTTACCTACCTACGTACTTCAACCTACTTACCTACCCACCTAATTTTATTTTAAATGTTTCAAAAATCATAAATGTTGCCACATGGCACAAAATTATTTATCTACATGTATGAATCAAAAACCTTAAAAAATAAATGGTTGAGATAAAAAAATAGGTAAAAAGTTTTATTTATGTAATATTCTTTGAATATGCCATGTCATAACATGACATTGGTCATTAGTTGCATGATAGTCACATGATAGTTGCATGTGTTATACGGTCAACAAATGAAAAATATAGTCAACTCAAATATATATTCCATCCATTGTTTATGTGATGACATCATTATGATATCATCATTTGCAACTAAAAATTAGTTATAAACTATAGTCGAAAATATGCAAAAAAAATTTAGTGGCCCAAATAGGGGGGTGGTTTAGGTGTGGTGTACCATTCAAGGTATTTCTATGTTATGTGTTGTGAGTGTGGTGATAGTGATTGTTATAGGCACCAACATAGGAGTGCACGACAATTGTCAATTGTGTTAATTTAGTTGCCACATGTCAAATTTTAATGGATGGATGAAAATTAATAACATCAGCATGACGTTATGGCTATAGTTATAATGGGATTACATAGTAGTTGAAAATGAGTTGTTTCAACATAATTGCAATTGAATTGCAATGAGTTGCATTATATATACGATGAATTGCAACTTTTTGCAACTCATGCAACTTGTCCAATAACACTCACGGTGTAAAAATGCGATGAATTACAAGTGGTCATTGTAATTCAAAAATTAAATTGTAAAACTAGTTGCAAAACACCCCTTTTTCTCATAATGGATGGAAATTAATTCATTTACCACAAACCCACCCCACTTGTTGTGTCAAAATAATAGATTGCATTTTATTTAGCTTACTTCATTAAAAATATTACATAAAAAATCACTTTTGATCTTTGATATATTATTAAAATTTTGGTCAAATGACAAGATTAAAGTTTAAACTTAAAGTGTTTTCAATAATGTATTAATTTATTTTTTCTTAAAAATATAAATTCAATCACATGATTTATAAATGAACTATATATATATATATATTTCAAACCTTCATTTGATTCTAAAAAAATTATATTATATATATTTTTGATATTTCATAATTTTACCAATAAAATTTAATCTAAATTTCTGATATATAATTTATTCACATATGATATTTATAAATGGATCATAAAAAAACTCTAATAAATAATAATTTTTTATATTAGCCTTTTAAAATAAAAATATTAATTAATGCCATATAATTAATTTATTTGATCAAACTATAAACTTTATTATGTTTACACATATAATATTCTTTTTAAAGTTAAAATTATGATAAAATTTGTATGTAAAAATAAATTATGTTTTTTCACATCTCAAACTTCTATTTGATTTAAAAAGTTATGTTACACAATTTTACTTATAATAGATCATAATTGTGCCAAAAAATGTAATTTAGATGTATGATATATAACTTATTCACTTTATAATATTTATAAATGAGTTATAAATTACTCCTATTACCTAGCCTATTCAATAAATAAATTACATTACTTACCTAATTCAAAAAAATCACATATCAACATGATAAAATGCCTATTATCCTACTATTTACTATCTTATAATGTACAACTTACTAATTGAATTATTACATAGCTTAATTAATTAAACATAACATTATTTCATTCAACCCAATGAAATACATACTACTAATTAGTTTACTTACATACTACTTGTTATTTAACCTACTTGATTAATTAAATAATTAAAAAACACGTGAGATATCAACATGATAAAATACCTACTATTTAGCCATATACATATTATTTATTACCTAGCCCTATTTCTACCATTAATTATCATGGGTTGTTTGAAATTTTCACAAACCCACCAAACCCTATTACACATTCAATGGTTAGTTCATTGAATTTAAAGGAAAGTAATTAGACCATTAAATCCAATAATTTCATTGGTCAACTTTTTTTTTCACATTTAATTACATGTGCATTTGTAATTAAGATTTATAATTGCAAATCAAGTTGAAAAGATGCCATATGATGTCCAACGACCTATGAACCAACTTCCAAGTTACAAAAATAATGACATTTTCATCTATTTTGGGATGCCATTAAAAATGGATGATATAAATATTTTTCATTTTTATTTTCATCCAAATTGACATTAATTGCAAGTATAAATTGCATATGCAACTATAAACCATTTTGTAGTCATTTATGTGACTACAAGTCATATTTATCAAGTGTTTCGAAGGACAATCACATCCATAGTCACAAAATGGTTGATTTGGACACAAGCTGCAACCACATGGGTTGGAATGAACATGATTTTTTGTAATGAAAATAACCTAGGATATTTAAAGCAACAACATTAAAAAAACATATTTAATATAATAAACTATTTCAATTAGTAATGAATTATGTCAACTAAAGTAAAACATGTTGATTACATAGTGATTTTATAATGACATAATTTTGAGGAAGGTGAAATGATTAAGGTGGTGTGAACCTATTTCACTTTTAAAATCCAATAATGATTTAAGTTAATGAACTACACCTCACTTTTGAATTAATGTTTGTTTAACCTTTTTGAATGACAAGGCACATTATATGATGGCCTTTATGTTTGATCCAAGATACAAAGGCTTGGCTTGTGTTCATAAATTTGTTGGTAAAAAAACGAACAATGATACGGATTGTCCATGAATATGATCATTAGTGCTCACTACCTATGTTCGCCTATGCTTGTCAAAATGAATAGTTTTGTTTATGTAATTTAGCTCGAAATAATGCTAGTTTTGAAACTTAATCATTTGTGTTGTGAGTAGTTTTCCCTCTACATAATGCAAGAGTTCACATTTGATTCAATGTAATCACAATTTTTATCATTTAATGAGACTTTTTGGGGTAAACATGGTCATTTTTACACAACAACTAGGATGCAATTGGTGCCATTTGTAATCTTCCCCGACAAATTTTTAAGGTTATTAAAAGTTGCTTCGATATTTCATGTGCAAATATTTTTGCTAACATGTGTTGTTCCCAACATTTGTGGATACTCAAAGTGGTTGAATGTGCAAAAATTGCTTTATGGAAGGTCTCACTATGTCAAATTCCTCCATGTTTTCAATATTGTAATATGATGCATGTTGATATTACCATGCCCTTGCACATATTCCCATGGTATTCCAATTTAGATTTTGTTATAATGATGCCCATAACCAATTTCATGTCCAATATAGGAATGACGATGTTAGGCAAAAACCTTACCTTGAAACATTTTCATTTATTGGACCCTACCAAGGTGACCAAGTTAAATAGCCCCCACTAAACATACTAGGACTAGTGTAGTATTTGACAAGGGACATATCAACAGAACATTAGTTTATACCAATGTTGTGTGTGTAAGTGTCAATAGTTGTATATATGGCATGTAAATTCCATGTAAATGATTTATACTTACACATCCAAACTTTTACATGCGTGTTTATATTGTTGTTGTGTATAATTAATTTTTTACATTTAAATTTACCCAAGGGTAGTGTAAATATTTATCAAATACACTTACATGGTGCCATGTAAATGTTTTGTGGAACATAAATGTATATACCATATATCCTTAATGACTATACCTACTTGCTATCCATATTAATAAATTGTGGGTGCATCTCAAAACACACATGTTTTAAAAGTTTCTTTAATTAATTAATTAATGATTGCAATGAGCCACTTTGATGACCCATCATCAAGAACAATTCTGAAATTTTGTTCCCCTTCCTCAATAGAAAGTGAACCATTTTTGTATTATTTTACACAGCTGCATAAAACCATGTAAATAAAAAAAAATTACACTTATACAATTTTACACTTATACTTACACAACTGTGTTCTACATTTACACTTACAAGGAGGAGTGTAGATCCTAAACCATATACACAGATGACATTGATCTATACACAGACCCTTTTCCTATACTAATGTATAACTCATATGTTTTTCATAAAAGTTGATTGAATCAGTTGTCAATTAAGGGTTAACAATATATCAACTTCACTGAATATGAAAAACAAAATGAAATCGTTAGATTGAAAGCCAATTTCGATGTTCAAAGTTTACTGGGAACACATGCCCTTCAGCCATGGTCATCCAAAATTACCGTGAGGTTCCAGAAGCGATGGCCCCAGCACTCAAGTGTAACACCCCTAACCAAGCATTCGAACATATTACTACCCCTTCGACTTTCAACATTTTCGGGCGCTGGGGTTTCCGAGGGTTTTAGGGTACCTAATTGCCAGCTGATGGATCCTCAGGATGGCGTTCAATCTGGAATTGTCCGGTTGAGAAATGCACGGGTGGTGGTGGGAGAGATTGCATTTTGAATGGGATGCTCTTCTTGCGTACTGGATTGCACGGAGTAAAATAGAAATTGACCGAGGTTTTTGCGAGGGAATGAACAATGGACGTCTTCATCATGAGTGTAGCAAGTGCAGTTGCCGTGTGCAGGATGCAACTCTTTTCCTAGACTGCAAAACAGCAGCTTCGTCACTACACAGGAGCCAGAGGGAGGTCGACCATTAGGAGCTTGCTGCTACGTCTCTGTGTACACCCGCAATTGCAATATCAACAACTTTTGCAGTACACGCACTTCTTCGTAGACCGGACCGGATAGAAACAAGAGGCAACACTCAAAGATCACGGCAATTGATTAAGCCAACAATGAGGCAAAATGGCTACCGTAGTCTTTGAGTGCCGCCTCTGTTTCTATGTGAGCAAAATGCAAGGATTTGATAGGAAGTTCTTCTTGAGTTCCTGGAGGTCAGAGAGAGAGCAATGTGGCAGAGCGTTCTTTTTGGATCCTTTGCAATGGTGGGATCACGGATCAGAAAAGGTAATTTAACATCAATCCTGTCAGAGTTCACAAGTCAATGACGTCATAAGTCTTGTTGGGGTCAATCTTGTTGCTGTCTCTTGGTTGCTATCCTGCCGTGGTCTAGAGTTTGGCAGAAATTTCTTTTCAGATCCTAATTTGCACTGATGGGATAGTAAGTCTAGTCAGCTGGAGAAGGTCAGTACAGCTTTCTCTTTTCTAATGATTGCATTGAAGTGTTAGACAAATGAAAGGTACCCAGATTTTAAACATAAGGAGACGCAGGAAGTGCTCTGGGTTGAGGACTGACGTAACCTGCCATGGGTGGCAGCAGAGATGGCTAAAGTGGCACCATGAACAGTGCAACTTGAACATTTTCGCATGGAATCAGAAGCTTAACAAATATGTGAAGGATGGGCAGCCTAAGAAGGCAATGCATCTTTTCCAACAAATGCAACAAGAAGGAAGCAGTACTAATGAATTCACTTTTGTTCTGGTGATTGATGCATGTACTGGTTTATGAGCACTTAAGAGATGGCAGGCTTGTTCATGATCAGCTCATTCAAAGTGGTTGCAAGTTTGATGTCTTTGAGGGGACTGGCTTGGTTGACATGTATGCAAAATGTCGGAGCATTGAAGATGCATGGAGAGTGTTCAATAAGATGCCATCCCGAGATGTGATCGCTTGGAACACCATGATATTGGGATATGTGAAATGTGGGAAAGGGCAGAAGGGACTGGAAATATTTCGACAAATGCAACAGGAGCATGCACACAACCAAACTCTCTTCCTTTTGTGGGCATGCTGAATGCATGTGCCTGTGTGGTTGTGGTTGAAGAGCGGCCAGACATGTTCATGAGTAGATCATTCAAAATGGTTGTGAGTCTGATGTCTTTGTGGGGACTAGCTTGGTTGACATGTATGCAAAATGTGGAGCATTGAAGATGCATGGAGAGTGTTCAACAAGATGCCATCCTGAGATGTGATAACTTGGAACACTATGATATTGGGATACCTGAAATGTGGGAAAGGGCAGACATCACTGGAAATATGTTGACAAATGCAACAGGAGCTTGTGCGACTGAACTCTCTTCCTTTTGTGGGGCTGCTGAATGCCTGTGCCAGTGTGGTTGTGCTTGAAGAGCAGCCAGGCATGTTCATGAGCAGATCATTTAAAATGGTTGTGAATCTGATGTCTTTGTGGGGAGTAGCTTGGTTGACAAGTATGCAAAATGTGGGAGCATTAAAGATGCTTGGAGACTGTTCAACAAGATGCCATCTAGAGATGTGTTCAGTTGGAATGCCATTATTTTGGGACATCTGAAATGTGGGCAAGGCCAGAAGGCACTGCAACTATTTCAACAAATGCAACAGGAAGATGTGTGGCTAGACCCTGTTACTTTTGTGAGGGTGCTGAATGCATGTGCCAGTGTTGTTATGCTTGAAGAGTGCCAGTATGTTCATGAGCAGATGATTAAAAGTGGTTTGGAGTCTGATGTCTTTTTGGGTAATAGCTTATTGACATGCATGCAAAATGTGGAAGTGTATGTGCTGGAAAGTGTATGGAAAGTCTTCAACAAGATGCCCTGTGATCACAGACTATATGATTTCTGCAAAATTGCAAAAGTGTTCAACATGATGCCATCTCAAGATGTGGTCACTTGGACTGCCATACTCGGAGAATGTGCTGTGCATGGGCACAGTAAGGAATTTCTGAAACATTTTGAATAGATGTGCAAAATGTACAGCCAGATGATATCACTTTTGTTTCTCTTTTGCCAGCTTGTAGCCATGCAGTTTTGGTGGATGAAGGCATGCACTGTTATGCTTCAATGATCACATGCTATATGATTTGTGCAAAATTGGAGCATTACACCTGCATGCTCAACCTTCTGGTCTGCATTGGCCATCTACAGGAGTCAGAGAATATGATCAACAGAATGCCCTGTAAACCACATGTGGTGCCATGGATGTCTTTGTTGGGCACTTGCAAAATTCATGGTCATGTGGAGATGGGAGAAGGCGTTGCTAAATGAATTTTTGAATTGGAGGCTGAAAATGCTGCTGGTATGTGCTTCTATCAAAAATCTATGCTGCTGGTGGCAACACACATCTCTTTGAGAATGTTGAACAACAGAGAAAGGAAAAAGGTGTGAAGAAACAGCCAGGTCGCACCTGGATTGAAGTGAATAACAAGGTGCATACATTTGTAGGAGATGATCAAGACCACCCTCAGACAATTGAAATATGTGCACAACTGCAGAGATTGTCAGGGCTCCTGCATAATGCTGGGTATGTGCCTTATATTAAATCTGTTCTGCATGATGTGAAACAAGTAGAAATGGTGTCTCATTTATGTCACCGTAGTATGAAACTGGCTATTGCATTGGGGGTCATCAACATAGCTCATGGTCCTCCACTCCAAATAATGAAAAATCTACAGGTTTGTGAAGATTGCCACACTTCCACAGAGTTCATTTAAAAAATAGCTGGGAGAGCAATCATGGTTAGCAATCATGGTGAGGGATGTGAATCACTTGCATCACTTTGAGGATGGTGTTTGCTCTTGTGTGGACTATTAATAATGCGAGTGGTCAGTTTTGTTAATCACTACATCAAGTTCATTCTGTTGGTAGCATGTCTAATGCTATTATTACACCACCATAGTTGGACGTTGTTATCAGAAGTGGTAGCGCTGCAAAAGTGGCCATGGAGCCTCCCGTAGTTTTGATTTCTGGCCTCTACCATTCGTACCACTTAGGTCTGGTGCCTCTTTCCTCTTATCTATGGAGTTATTTTGGAAACTGAGTGGAATTTGAGACTAAAACAACATTTCCCAGGATGTCTGCTACATTAGAAATTGTTCCACTCCACCCTGCAATAGACTACTGATTTGTTAGAGTTGTTAATTTGTTGTTGCACTTGACTATTGGGCTATTTGAGAAAATTGTTGTATGTGGATTCCCAAGCCACCTCTGTGAAGTTTCTCGTTGTTCTCCACCCTTGATTTGAGCAATGGGAATGTTATGGTGGGCATTCAATATTACGCATGTTGTTGCTAAGGTTCCTGAACATGTATCATGTTTGCATGGTTATCAAACCCCTCCTCATCTGTCATTGAAGTTGTTGAATGGTTTCATTCTATTTTTGTTAATTTTTCTTACATGATATTTCTACATATCCATGCGTTCATGTTTTCAATTGCAATTACACAGCTAATTGTCTTTTTTTCATTTGCTCATGTGCAAATGTTCTGTGCTACTAACGAGTGTGATAGTGACTCAAAAGAATGGTGTTTCTTACCAAAACAAATGGTTACCAAAAACTTTTGTGTGTGACACAAACAAGAATGTGACTAAAATGGGTGTTATTATAAAGGTGGTTTACTGTAGCAACCAGGTCTTGGTATTTAAAATATATATTTAAAAAGCAGTCAGGGTTGGGGGTTTGAAACTTTAGGGTCAAACGATTATGAACCTGAGGTGGGTATCTATGTAATGAAGAGGTGCATACAGTGCCCAGGTCTTTAACTCATACCCAGTCTAGTAATCTGACTGTTTTACAAATATCCTTTTCCAATTGTTTCGGTCAGTTCTTAAAGTTCAGTTCCTACTTTGTCTTTGAATATGAAAGCACACCATCAAATGAAAGTCAAGACAAAATTCACATCAGATTATTTAAAACTGGAGTCACATGCATTATACCAATATGAGATAACAATTGAAGATGTAGAGTTTCATTTGGTTTATTGCAATAAGGACAATGATTATATAAGAAGCAAAACAAAGAAATGACGAGATATAGAATTAGATTGTCAGTTTTATTACATTTGGTCCTAGCATGCATCAGTCCTCTTCCATCTCCCTAAACTCTCATCTCCCCAAGAAAGATGTCTCAACTTGGACCTTGCAAGCAGTGGAAATTAGCAGGCAATCAAGCAAACACATATGTGAATAGGCCTCCTCAATTCTCAATGCTAAAAATAGTCAAAACTAACAACCATACATATATATGTAAGTGGGCTTCTCACATCCAAACATTACAATCCAACAATTATACACAAATGTCATTGGGCCTTCTGAAGTGAAATCCCTCAAGCATTCAAAATAAATTACCAGTTACCATTCATAGATGTCAATGGGGTTTCTCAAGTGTCAACCTTCAAACACACAGAAGCATCAAACATAGAACGTATCAAGCATTTTCAATTGTTACCCTCAAGCCATAGGAATAACAAGCACTAAAAACAAACAACTAGTTACCATTCATAGATTTGGTGGTGGGGATTCCCAAGTGTCAACCTCCAAACATGCAAAAAGAATAAATAGACAACAAACATAAAATTTATTAAACCTTTCCACTTGTTAGCCCCCAAGCAATGAAAATTACCAAGCAAATACACAAATGTTAGTGCAATTTCCCAACTATCAACCTTCAAACTAAAAAGCAAAACAATTAGACACAAACATCAAATCTCAAACAACCAAACATAGAGCTTAGATTTCATCAAACGAACTAACTCATTAAAAGAAAACCTCAAACAATTTGGCATGTTATGGAACCTTAACATTTTGTACATATTCCCCTAATGAAACATGAATGCACATATAATAGTCAACGATTACATATATATGGCAATTGCCATATTTATGGGAAAAAGACTAGGGCAACACAACCCGTTTCACATTTGAATTTCATGACTTGCCATCCTCAAGAATTAACATTAATATGTCCTCAACAATCACCATCACATATGATTGCAAATTGTAAGTAGTTGCACGTTTCCAACATGATGCCTGAATCCCCTTATATCTATTAGCCCAACGTTGCACAAAATGTGTCATGAAACAACTTCTAGAAATTCTTTGTGCTCCACCTCATCTATCGACCTCCTTCAAAAGAATCAATTATGCCTCACATGCACTTGCAAAGTTAATGGGGTTTTCACACTCAATATGTGAGTTAGGAGGCCAATTGTTTTTTACTAATATCATTTTGAGTCAAATCATAATCAAATGAACCAACATGATTACTTTATAAAAGGAATGTGGGTTCTTTCATAGTCCTTTTGATTTTTTCATATTATTATTATTTTTAAATGAAACCTTTTGCAATTTGTTATTAGAAATATTTATAGCTACCCCAATAAATCACATGTTTTGTGTTAATCTTTGTTGACTAATTATGAATTTTCTTAAAGTGTGTATATTATGTCAAATTATGCTTTCCATCTTGAAAAATGATCATAATTTCAAATCATACTAAAATATGTTAATTACTTTAAGCTTTAATTTTTTGTAACATAAACTACAATTTTGTTTTATATGTTATGTACATTACGCCTCATTTAAATGTGGTAAAAGATTTTTGAAAGTTTAAAATTTTAAAAGAAATTTTGAATTTTCTAAAAATTTCAAATTCCATAACTTTTTAATTTTTAATGTTTTTTGAATGTGAATAGTAGGTTATTATCATTTTCTCTTCAAAAAAATTTATTAAAAGAAACTTTAACTAATCCTTTGTAAAAATTGTCCTTATTTAAAACAACCATTGTTCGAGTTCAAAAGCCTTTTACTAAAACCAAAAATTTATATATATATGAATTCATTAACACTTATATTAGTCATTTAACACAACGTCCCATGATTAACATGGCAATAAAATGGCACCACATAAATGTATGTAACAAAATTGTAATTTTACGATTGTTCAACATGGTTTTCTGCTTATTTAATCATGATTTGACCCTTTTGTTTAAGTCATGATATGTTTCAAATTGATATTTATAAAGAACAACATCACAAATTTACAAACTTCATGGGTTCATTTCAAATCCATGCGAAATTTGTTATTTCATAAGTTCGTATTGGTTAAACATGAATGTCGTGCATTATTTAAACATGAAAGTTGTGTGTATGATTTTCGTGTGTATACAACACAAATAAACATACAACATCCGTGTTTAAACAATATGAATAGGCATATGACATTCGTGTCTAAACAATGTGCATGATATCAATGTTTAAACAACACAAGTAAATGAATGACATTTGTGTTTATTCCATACGAGCCTATGAAAAGCAAATTTCACACAACTATTATTGCCAAGTCATGACCCATTAAGTTTGTGATGAATGAAGATTCTAACAATGCAAAAGAAATGTCATCTTGATTTGGATAGTAATAATGTCAAAAATGTGTTAAATTAGGATAACAATGGTGGGAAATTTGTAATGTTCATATAGCACCAAGTCAACGTAGACTTCAAATTCCATTCATCAACAAGAGCCAAACAAAAGTTATCAATCTCTCTTCATACAAACTATTTTGAAATGTTGATAATTGTGTTAATGATAGATATTAATAAATCCTTGTTATCCATTGAACCTTACATTAAAGGTTCTTCAACTACATTAAACATTAAAAACTTGTAACGTTCCATCAAGAAAGGTAATAACAAACCATTCATTGTAGTTAGCCACCAAAACTAATGTTGCACCATGACCCACCTAAATAATGACCAACCATGTGCTCTTGAATATGAGATCCAACACCAATGCCAAGATGTTATGTCATTTTTAAATATCGAATCCATGCACAAATTACATGAAAGGCATAAAGACTTGCAACATTTTTGTGCTTCATATTCATCATAAAGTCTTCCAACTCTAGGTCACATTCATTTGCCTTTAGATCCCCCAAGCTAACAAGAACATAGATTGTAAGATCATCCTAAAGTTCACAACATGTTGAGATGATAAATTGCAAGGCATCTCCAAGAAGCCTCAAATGTCTTTAACTTTGATTCAACACACAACCAATCACAATAGGTGACAACATTTTTACCACATTTTCAAAAATGGCCTATGTTAAAAAAAAGGCACATAACTTTACAATGTCACAAATTGTTGAAAGTAACATAAGGCAATGATTGTCTAAAATGTCAAAACATCTAAAACAAAAAAATTCAACAAGTGCAAACCTACATGTGTCAAAAGAAACAAAAGAAACCACCCTATTAAACTTCCCATTTAGACCATTTTGTAGGTAAAATGAACAAATAATAAACTACTAACATCTAGACAACATGAAACAAATGGTTAATTGATTCAAATGAACTTTACTCTTTTTTAAAAAACATGAATTAGAAATTAGATAATTGACCTTCATTGGCATGCTTAGCTTTCTAACACTTAACACAAAATCAATGTAGGTTTGGCCCCATGGTTGTTTATTCTTGCTTGACTTTTTAAAATCACATAATGCATTTTTGAATATTAAATTGGGAAAACCTTTATAGATGCATAGTTCAACCCATGAGAAACTTTTTCATTTGTAATAACATATTGGTACATTTTCAATAGAACATACCCAAAACACAATTTGTTAAATGTTAAAAAATGCCCAAAATATTGCAAGAGATAGCTTGCTTTATTTCTAGGTGTTTTTTCATGGCTATCATGACATTAGGTTTACGGTAAGCAATTAGAACTTTGCAACACCGAAGGCCACCCCACACCTAAAGTTAGTGTAGAGATAAGTATGGGATGTATTTCCAACATATAAAGTTTTGTCCACATTTAAAATGATAGCTATCACCAAATTCTATGTGGCTATTGATGTGGCATTAAAAGTGAACAAAGATAAGTTAGAAATAAGAAAAATTATATATAACTTTAAATCTTCAAATTGGTACATTTTAGGCAAAAATGGTCAAAAATAACTACAAGCCCAAAACATGGACATTTAAATCAAAGATATGTGTTTCTACTCTATTTCTTCCTGCTTGATGTTATTATTTCCCTGCACAACATTCTTCTAACATTCATTTTTGTGTCCAACCACACAATAAAAAACTACACATACCCCCTTAAACCACTACTTTTTCATTATGTTTTGAAAAATATTCTTAGAATCTTTTAAATACGTCTTTTTTTTAAAAATTAAAATTCTTTAAAGATACTATTATGTTAAGGTGTATATATTTTTAAAATCCCAAACTATGTCATAAAAAAATATTTTCAAATTGTGCTTTTAATGTCAATTGTTTTTAAATAGTGGTTACAAGTCCTTAAAAGTGTAAACTACTTATTTTTTACTCATTAAATTGATTCCAAATTTTTATGATATGTACAAAATGTGTTCACAATAAAATTTTACAAATATATATTTATATATATTTATATTTATAATGTATTTTACAATCCAAAATTTAAAAAATTAAGCAATGGTTACGACTGCTAATGGTACATGTTAATATGATTGCACCCTTCTCTACATTCTTTTTCAATAATTTGGGATTTTTGGAAGAGATTCTTACAATGCCATGGAATGCAACAATGAAAGTATCACCCAACAAAATGCATTTGTAGGTACAATTTTTTGGAACCTATTTCCTTCACATTTAACCTCAAATATTCTTTAATGAATTGAATCAATTCCATGTTCATAATTGAAGTAATTTCACTTACATTTCATGCACTTGCATAGGTTTAAGAAATTAGCAATACATTTACAAATATCAAACATGATTCAAAAGGAAAAGGGAAGGAAAACGATCATATTAATAATTTTCAATTGAAGTTTTTTTTCACAAATCGAGGCAACCCAATTGGGAATACACAAAATCATGGCTTTGGTGAATGCAAAAGATGAAGAACATTTGAAAACATTGGACATTGTAAACTCTCATGATCAATTTGAATCAACAATGGTGAAATGGAAGAAGACATCCACAGTAGTGATGGTTGTTAGATATTCCCATCAATACAAAGACAATCATGCTTGTTAAGACAAATGAACTATTGTATTCGGTGATTATTGCATCATCAAAGATTACACAAACACCATTATCATGAATGAAGATTATTGGGTGTTTTCAATACAAAACATGAGTTTTTTGGATTTGCTTGAATAATACATTAAAAAAAACTATGAAACAATTGAATATTTCTTGAATTCACAACCAATTTTTTGTCCCCATCATGTGCAAGACTTGATGGCAACAAATGATTAGGTGTATAAATGATTAGTTGGCACAAACAAATACAATGAACCATTGGAAAATGTTCAACCCATTGACAGAAACAAATTCATCTAGTTGCAAATGCTTCCAAGTTATGTTGAACATATGGTATGCCACCAATGCCACCAAGAATTACACCATTGCATAATTTGAATCCTTTGATGTTTCAAAATGCAAACCTTCATGTTGGTTCAAGTGTTCAGGTGTTTACATTGAATGCACATCGTCAAATGTTGAATGGTGGGATGCCTTAAGTGCCTAATGTTGCAAATACTCTAGTGTTGAACAATGGGATGCCTTGAATGCATAACATTACAGATCTTCCAATGCCAAACAATGAGATGCTTCAAATGCCTAATGTTGCAAATCCTCCAATGCCTCCAACTACAACATTTCATGTTTTAAAGACAATCGACACAAACTAACATCAACATGAACTAGTTGAAATAACATCTCAAAATTATAGACTAGGGAATATAAGTGTTTGTTGAAAGACCAATGTTGTTTAGAAGAATCTTATCAAAGCAACAAAACAAGGGTAAAAAAATTTGGTTATAGCCATAGACTAGATTTAAACTACTAGTATTGAAATTGAATAGTAGAGGAGCAAAAACCAAGAAAAAATTCCTACTTGTTTAAAGTAATAATAAGAAGAGCAAGCTTGTAGTTCTAATTGATGCATTAAATTGACAATATCTAGTTCATTTTGACCAAGTACAAGATTGTGCAAAATACAACAACATACAATCATGTTAAGCACAAATGCCACATGAAGTTTTGTTTTGTGAAACAAAAAGTCTTTTTCAAGATACCAAATGAATTTTCAAGAACAAATCTACTTTTCTTGTGTTACTTATTACATAATTTTCCAAAATGGATTGTTCTACGTTGTCTTTATATGGGACCATCAACTAATTGAGCAAGGGATACGTAGGGAAAACCCCATTCTAGATGGTGAAAAATGATCCATACTATGCTTGCTTGTATAAATTGAATTTTTGCAAAACAAGATTATCATTAATAGATCCAAGGGGTCCAACATAAACATCCATGAATTTTTTTTGATATCCATAATTGCTTGGGCCCTGATTGAATACCCCCTTGTTTTAAAATAATAATAGTTTTCAACAAATGGTGTTTTTGGTTTGGTTATGTGCACATGGGTTCCATCTATCACCCCTTGCATTAAAAGTAACTAAAACCATTGTTTGAATCTAATCATTATCACTTCCATTTCTTTCTCTTTTGGTTACCTTAAAGACTTTCGAAGACAATGTTAATAGATCTCACAAACATTTGAAACATTAATGCAACAATATTTTATCCAATTTGAAAATTTTCCAAACAAACTAACATGTTTGCATCATGTGTGAGCTTGTACAATGCACATGGCACATGGACCTCTACTAGTATTGCTAATTGATGCTATGTTTTATTTCAAAAGGTGAGCACACAATTCTTTAGCAATGTCAAAACAATGCATTCTTCCACATTCTAAACATTTCTTTCCATCTATTATTATCATATTCAATGAGGAGAAAATGTGAGTACCAAGTGGTACTTTTTGGTTTTACCCCATGGCAAAAATCTTCAACAACTAGCAAGGTTGTCAAAACTAACGTGACACGCCCATTTGTGTTGACTATCACATCAGCATCTGTCTTGATGCATTCGTTGTGTTCATCAAGATGGATGTAGGAAAATCTTGGGTCATACTTGGGTTGCCTTCATTATGATTGGTGACCAAAAACGGATTTTGGTCACTAATCTTGTTGTGACCGAAAATTTTCGATCATCAATCATGTAGTGACCGAAAATTTCCCATTGTAGCCTTGGCAATCGAAAATTTTCCATCGCCACCTTTTTGGTATGTCATTATGGCCTTGCCATTTACATGAAAAAATATCTTAAGGGAAAAGAAGAATTATGGAAATTCCAAAATTTCACCATGCAAAAATGTAATATTTAGAAAAAAAATCTTCTAAAAGAAACCAAACTCCTTCAAGATATCACAACTCTATCACTAATCGCAAGTTTCAGCACAAGCCAAAATATCATCTTTCAAAAATCCTCACATAAAAATAGACCTACTATATGGGGGCCAAAATCCGTTAAGCTACTATATTCTACAATGAATCTAAACACAATATCCTTGCCTTGGTAGGCAATGCCAAAAAAAATGAAAACCAAAACAAAAGTATACAAAGTGAATGCCTTGTAAAATTTGCATTAAGAAATGTTTTTTTTAAATTTAAAATTTTAATTCTTTTTCATTATCAATGTTTGTCAATTATGAAAGAATTTATTAGAACAAATTATTAGTGATAAGTCCAATCATCCATAATTCAAAAATTTAAGAAATAGATGGGTAGTTTTTGTGTAAAATTGTATATGATCATTGTATTTTATGTTTATAAGAAACCTATCATCATTATAGAGCATAGATTCAAACACAAATTTCAAATGTGTAAAGAGGATGGATTCACAAATCTCAAATTTGATTACACATGACAACATTATTTGTTTACAAAATTGGGTTTTATAAAATCCGCAGTTATTCGTGCTTTTGGATTTGGGTCATAATGTCATGGATCAGTTTCCCAATTGACATCTTGGTTGAATTGTCCACAAAATATTCTGCATCCCAATCATCACCCCATATGACATTTACTAGCCTACCCACCGAATATGCTTCAGACTTCAAAGTTATGGCATGTTGCTTGGCGAATCGTCGAAGGGAATTTGTAGTTCTTGACTCGCTGTAAACAAAATTTTTTTGGGACAATTCATTAACGCAATTTTTTTGTGTTGGTGACATCTTACTCCTTTGTAAAACCATACAATGATGGCATCACCTTTTAAAAGCACCCAGCTTCACCCCAATCGAACATGCCTATGTACACAACATCTAGTTTGTCTACTAGCAAATGCAACATAATGTTGTCCTTGTACAAGTCGTTGTGCAAAATTCCACAGTGATGTACTGTATTCATAATGTTTATGAATGCCCATGCCAACTTCACAAAATTTCGCTTAAAGGCGACAAGTCATGTTTGCCCTTCCATATTTAAGCTACCTTGATGCAATAAGGTACGATTATCAGTAAGGGGGAAATACTTCATGTTGTAATCCAACATTTTTCAAATAGTTCCCCCATTCCATCACAATATGTATGCCTCCATAATCTCTCTATGTATGGCAAAGAATTTGATGACACTTGGATGTTCGCACAAGCATGCCAACACTTCCATTGATCGTTGCTTACATGTTTCTTGCTTGTCATCCGTCTTCGGTGTCTTCCCCGCCAACTTAATCGTGCTTGGGATGCGATCGAATCTTTCAATTTGCATTTCACACCACACCATAACCACGTTGATTGTTTCCGCTTGACAATGGGAACACATTTGTTATGCTTGGAATCCATAACACATTACGACTTCCAATTTGGGCTAGAAGGTTTCGAGCACCTTTTTCCATCCATGGTGCAAGCCTCGCCTTTTTTTCAACCAATTCTTCGAGAATTTGGCCCACCATGAACCCTAAACCCACAAGTTCTCACTTTCATGGTCCAGAGCACCTTATCCTTTTGTGGATAAAGGACATCAAACCATTGTAACAAGTTTGTGGCTGAATCCAAAATTTTACATTCAAACCATTCCAAAAACCTCTCAAAGATCCAAAGTTCAGTGTATTGCAAGGATTCATCTAGTTCGGCCAAAAACTTATGCTCCATGACCTGCTTATACTTCTCCAAGCCAATTATTTGTTTGTTCACAAAAGCACCGTCGAAATATGCCATTGTGTGCTCCATAAAAAATGTCATAACAATTTCTTGGAATCTTCATATGGCAATTCATTTAGGATCATTGTCTTCAAACTTTTGACATTTTCGAGTTTATGTTGATGAAGTGCTCTCCCCGTCGGACATTTTTGCAATCCCTCATTTTGCATGGTTGAGGGTGGGACGCTTAAAGGTTTAAGAGGGTAAGTCCCAAATGATGTGTGGGATAACTTGTTTCAAGGATTTTGGTTATATTGACCACTTGATGGTTGTCTTCTTGATAGTGGTTTGCCCGATGGTTGTTTTCCCAATTGTCCACTTGATGACATCCTTCAAATTTTGGATGACAAAAAACCAAAATTCTTTCCAAGCACTAATTGTTAAAAAAAAATAGAGTGTTGAAAAGTCAAGGTTCAATGTGATCCAAAATATTCACAAAATGCAAAAAAAATAACCTTACACCAAAGACTTGATCCATCAATTCACCCAAGGTTCCATGCAATGGTTATAAGGGGGCAACCAAAGACACAAAACCCAAATGAGAACAAGGTGTTCAAAAATGAATCATGGATTGCATTTTAAAAACTCATATACCCTGAAAAAACTTCTTCCAAATTCGGTTGCCATTTGACAATTCCAAAATGGCAACCAAATTTGCTAGCATATCCATCTATGGTGACCAAAATACATAGTCGACATTTGATGGCAACCAAATTTAATTAATGTTGTGGATGGCGACCAAATTCAGTCGCCACACAACTATGGTGACCAAAAACCTTTCAGTCGCCACATGCAGGTGGCGACCAAAAACATTTCGATCGCCACATGGGTGTGGCAATTGAAAACCTTTCAGTTGCCACACAAATTTAATCAATGCCATTGGATGGTGATCAAATTCAGTCACCATGTGACTATGGTGACCGAAAACCTTTCAGTTGCCATAATGTCTTTCCCCTCCCCCCACTCCCCTTAATTTTTTTCCCTTCTTTGCTTTCCCCCCTTGATGGTAACCGAAACCCTTTCAGTCACCATCTTGTGTGATCCCTTCATTAAAAAATGGGGTGATTGATGGGAACCCATTGGGAACTTGAATGGAACATGTTGTGAACAAATGGAATTTTTTTTTAAATCCTTCCTTGTTAGGAGCAAAATTTGATGCAATTTTGTAACACACCTAAATAACTTGGGCTTTGCGCTACTACGCATTACCACTGATGATAAACTTCTACACGCATTTGGAATTGTATAACAAAATTGTGATAAACAAAAAACAAAGAAAGATTTCTCAAAATTTTCAAAATGAAATGTGTTTTCCTCTCTTGCACTATACAAGTAAAATGAAAAGAAAGGCCATGAGTGTTATCAAAAAAAAAACCCCCCATAACAAGCTTTCAATAATAAATAAATAAAGAGATTTCAAAAGATGCATGCAACAAGAATATAAAAAACAAGAAATCCAAAAGGTTCCAACCATATAAAAGGTCTTTATATAAAGATATCATTCTAGTAGTTATATAACAAATTTTGAGTTAAAATAATTCATTTTAACATATTATGGAAAGGAACATGGTAGGACAAAATACTATGGGAACCTATTGTCATCCTACCTAAACCATCTCCGATGAAAATTCATTGTCATTGGAATTGCAATTATATGTTTTCCATTCATTCCAATCACATTGTCATCAATCAAGTTTAATATGTAACTAGGTTCAACTAGATTTACATTAATTGTGACAAACTTTTAAGGGGAACAACTTGTTTGCCCATATTGTTGTATAAATATCAATTTTGTACAATGTTTAGGCTATTCTACAATGTACATATGTTGCATCCAATGGCAAATTCCACCTCACCTTAATGTTACGATCTATTATCTCCTTTATTATTATTTTCCCCAATATTAATATGACATTGTCAACTAGCATAATTTCCTAGCCCAATGGGTTCCTCATTCAAAATTGTGTCCAACCCAAGAAGATTATTTATTTCATTAAGCATTGCGACCATGTGATGATATATTGTAGTTAATATGCAAAGGCAACATCATCTTTCAAACGTGGCCCTTCGCTAATCTCCTCCAATGTCAAGTTGGCTTAGTCTTCAGCCTAAAAATCACTTATGGTGAACCCCCGCCTAATGTCCTCCCCCATCATGTTGTACCAAACATGTTCTGAATTTAAAGTGAATTCAAATTGGTTGGTTCTTGGGTTATACCATTCTTGAAACATTTGATAAAACCAATAGTGTTGTGTATTGAATGCTAACAAATACAACAATTCACATGCCTTTTGAATTATGGATTCATCATATTGCCATTTGTCATTTTGACTCCCCCATGTAATAGTAGACATGCCAACATTCCAAATCCATTTCATGTTTGCACCCCATGCTTGTGGCCAATTGGGTGTGTTAAACATATTATATTCCCAATGTTGTGGAATGGCCATTTGAATATTGAATTGTTTGTATAGGCGTTGATGAAATGGGGCCCTACATTGTGGACATCTCTTCCTTGCCACCATTAAAGTGATTAGGCATTGCGGATGAAACATGTGTCAGCAAATGCCCAAAATCCATGCTCCTTCTGGTCCAAATGGGGAACAACAAATAAGGCATAGTT
>Ga0209611_10000477_pt1 | contig 59742 bp, 45 predicted proteins | sample S1TSphgellanicum_3_FD_187693 | JGI IMG/M metagenome (GOLD analysis project Ga0209611, IMG submission 187693) | Host-associated microbial communities from peat moss isolated from Minnesota, USA - S1T2_Fc - Sphagnum magellanicum MG (SPAdes) (version 2) | ecosystem: Host-associated > Plants > Peat...
AGTGTCAATGAGGACATTGACCTCTTTCTTCTAGTGGGGGAGAGTGTCGCAACCCCACTTTGGCCAAGTGTGGGGGTGAAGCCCAACACTTGGAAAAGTTGGAGGTTGGGAGTCTTCCGGGACTCCTAAATGTTCAGAGCTCGATATTAAGGCCCAAAACACCTCGCATTGAGGTGTTCTTGGTGTCATTGGAAAGGTCTTGAAACGAAGATATCGAAAATGGCCTTGCATTGGCAATTCGGACATCTGCAGCCCAAGTTATGGGCAAAAGAAGGGCCAGGAGTCAAACTGGCAGTTTGACTCCCGACCACAAAAAGTCAGGAATCGACCTCTTCTCGACGTCGCCTTGAAGAGTGCGACATGGCGTTAGAAAGATCTCGACGAGAGCTACAACATTGATTTAGGATTCGTCCCAATCCGAGTTCGGGGCGAGGAGCTATGGTTGTTTTTTTGCATACTTCTATTGGCTCCACAAAGCACGATTCCATTGTTGACTCCCAATAGTCTCCTCAACTTGTAGTTTCTTAATTTGGAGTTTTTCCAACTCTATTATTCTACTAGTTAAAACTTTGACGTGATTTATTTATCTGTGGTCTCCACTAAATGTCGGCAAAACATATTTTTTGGGCATGAGAAGATGTAGTCCATAGACTAACTGGTATGGAATATACCCTATAGCTACTTCATAAGCTATTATGTATGAGAAAAACATAGTGGGTAATTCATCCTAATCTACCTTATTCTCACTAACTTGCTTAGTAATGAAATTGACAATGAACTTGTTGGTTGATTCTACTTGTCCATTTCCATGTGGATAATATGTAGTAGAATTCACATGCTTCAACAAAAAATGACTAGTAAGATACTTGATAACATCATTGATGAAATGAACTCCTTGATTTGTCACTAAGGTTAGTGGATAGCCAAACCTAATTAAAATACACTCATACAAAAAATTTGCTATGACAACAATAATGTTGGTTTTAAGTGTCTTAGCCTCCACCCATTTAATAGTATAATTTGTGGATATAAGAATATATTTGTTACTTGTAAACCATCTTGTAAGTTTGATCATTCTAACAAGATCTAATCCCCATTTCATAAATGGTTCCTTTAGTAAAATTGTAACTAATTTATCCAAACTATGCGTGGTTAAACCTCCAATTCTTTGGCATTCATCACAAGACCTACAAAATTTAGAAGCATCAAGAAATAACTGTGGCCATCAATATCCTACATCAAGAATCTTCTTCTTAATGATGTCCACTACAAAATGAGCTCCACTGATTTTTTCATTGAACTCTTGTAATATCATTTGTGTTTCATCTGTGGTTACACAATATCTAAATCTATTGTCTTGACCCATGCGATATAGGATACCCTTCTGTAAAATAAATGGTTCTACTTTTTTTACTAACCATTATTTTTGAGTATTAATCAATATCCCCAAGCATCTGTCCCATTTACAGATAATTCCTAATTGATGCACCCCCAAACTCCTTGTAAAACTCAAATGTGAGTTTGAAAGTGAAAAACAACGGAAGGAGTTGGGGTACGCTCCTTAGTTTGTAACACTTTGGGGGTAAGAGGGGCGTGCTAGACCTATGGGATGGGGACTGGGACAAATGACAAGTAAGTTAATTATTCATATGGATCTACACAAACCAAACAATGAATTAGTTAGTGCATAGTTGGAGCACTTTTGGTGCATGGACAAATCACATGCATACACGAACTCACAAGATTCACCATGGCCCATACTTCGGGGAAGCCACCACCTTCCCCCCTTATATTATTTTCTATGAATGGTTGTGGGGGTTAGACGCAAATGTCATTTTTCTCAAAATTCTCGAAATTAGGACTCTTGCCACTTTGGAAGCCCATAATTTCTTGTGTACACCTCCAATTGAAGCAAGGTCTCAAGAAAAGTTTTAGCCCTCGTTGAGATCTTTTTAACAATATGTGACACTCCCCTTATATGCATGTAATTAAAATTGATTCCTGACTTTTAGTGGTCAAAATCAAATTGACACTTTGACTCCTAGCCTTTTTTTAGCCATAACTTGTATTGTAAATATTCAAATGGAATCATGCAAGCCCATTTAAAACATGTACATTTCAAAAGATTTTCAATGGAGAAAAGCTCTTCTATCTAATGAGTTTTAACCCCTCAAATCACTCTCTATAGATTTAGAAGTCCATCAAGACTCCAACTCCCAAAATGGGAGTCCACTTGGGAGTGTGTGGGCTCATTCCTTCACACTTTCCCACACTTTTGGGAGTGTAAATGTGATTCATGGGTTGCATTTTCATCCTGCACCTTTCCATGCCCCTTGCATTGGTCGCGAACCCAAGGTTAAGGTCGTGACACTAATCTCCTTTAACCATTTTGGTTGTAACATGAACAGTGTAGCATCTATAATTTGATCAAATACCCTAATCAGTTCTATAGTATCCAAGAGTTTAACTAGTTTATCGGCTACTACATGTGTACAACTTAGTTTCTATACTACAATAAATTCATATTCAAGGCTAGTAACCATTTGGCAATACGTTTTGAGACTTGTGGTTTATTTATTAAATAAACCAAAGCCATATGGTTTGCATTAAAAAAAGTCATTACCCAAAAGGTAATGTTTGAACTTATGCAATGCAAATACCATTGTTAATGCTTCACATTCTATGGTATTGTAGTTCCTCTCAACATTGTTTATTAATTTAGAGGCATAAACAATAGGTTGGTCATGTTTTCCTATTAGATTATGAACTAACATGGCACCTACAACTAGTAAAGATGCATCTATATGCACATGAAACTCAACATCCTAATTAGGAGATATCAAAATAGGTGCTTCTACATACTTCTACTTAATTAACTCCCATGTTACTTGACATTCTAAAGTCCACAAAAGTTGTTCTATCTTCTTCATGAGTTGGTAATTGGGACCATTATGAATGCAAAATTCTTGATAAAACATCTATACAATTGAACCATTCCGTTGAACATTTGAATTTGTTATGGGTTTGTAGGTACATGCATTTGAACTATGGTTTATAGTTTTTTAGGATCTAGTAATTTACCCTCTTTGGAGACAATAAACCCTAGTAGCATCCTTGAAAATACCATAAGGGCACATTTATTTGGGTTCAGACTAATCCCAAACTCCTTGCACTTCTAAAAGCATAGTTTGAGTTTTTGCAAATGGGTGTCCATATCATTATAGACATAAAATCATCTAGAAATATTTTCATGAATTTGTTTAGATAATCCATACATGTTCTATTCACTACTTTCTGATAAGAGGAGGTTCATTCTTAACTCCAAAAGACATTATTACCCATGTAAAAGTTTCCTAATTTGTTACAAAAACTATTTTGTATCTATCCTCTAGTACTGTAGAGATTTGATGATATCTAGAATATCCATCTAAGAAGGAATAAACATCATGCCTTGCAACTGTATTCAAAATTTCATCTATGAACAGTAAAGGGTAAAAATCTTTCTTGGTAGCTAAATTCAATTTTATGAAGTCTACACAAATTCTAAGTTTTCCATTCTTCTTGGGTACTACCACAATTAGTGATAACCATGTGACCTTGTACAAGTTGGATAAATCATGTTGCTAATAGTTTGTCTATATCTTATTTCACGATTATAACATAGTTGGGATTCATTTTGTACCTAGCTTGATGTGTTAATGGGATTGATGTATCCAACTCAATACAATGTTTATGCCAATTTTGGAGGTCTACCCTTTAGGTCCTTGTAAATCCATGCAAATACATCCTTATACTCTATTAACAACTTCTTCAAAGAATTTAAGCTTTTTTCAATCAACTAAACATTCACCTTGATTGTCTAAGGATTCTTTGTTATTCCCAAATTTAACAACAACAACAATTATTTTTCAATTAATGTTTAGCTCACAATCTATAGTTCCTATATTCAAATTTTCGTTGGTGTTTCAATAATTTACACTTGACCCAAGGTGTGGTGATAATATGTTTTAGGATACACCTTATCTTCTGAATTGACCTCGGGTTATTATCAAAGGTAGTTTCAGTACTACTTTTGAAATTACAAGAGGGATCTGCTTTAACATCTGTGGTTGTTGTTTTTTTTTTAGTTTGTATTGTACTAACTACCACTATTTCCAAAGTTTTTAATGGCAAATTGATTGTAGCAATAGAAAATAATTCAAGTTCACTAGCAAACATTAGATCATTTTCTTCATATGTAATGCCATTCTAATAATCAAAGCATAGTAAAACCTTTGGTCTTTTTAAGTTAGTGCCCATGTGTTTAATCATAGCTATGGTTCAAATTGTACCATTCCCTTGTATTGTGATCATGTTATTTCCCCAATCATGTGTGATTTTAACATCTTTGAGCTAGGGTCTACCAAGCAACATGGAATAACTGGAATCTACAACAATGTTTTGTAGGACTATAAAGATAGTTATATATGGTATACCATGAAAATGCATCCTTAGATCCTTGATCAATCTTATTAATCTGGTTGTAGTTTGATTTACCATCTATAGATTATAAGGAATAGGCTTTGGTTTAAGTAATCCTAACTTAGTTTTTAATTGTTCTATGAAAATATTTACCCCAAATCCCCTATCCAAGCGAACATCATCAATTGTATTTCTACTAATACTTGAATTACAGCCATGCAATTATCTATGGCCATTGTTGTTATGTTAATATCACATACTGCAGATGTAGCTGCTTTTTCATTTACTACCTTGGTGTTCATTTGTGGTTTATTAGTCTTCATTTTTTACCACAAATATTTATTCAAATCTGGTTATTTTTATCAACTATCCAAGGTTCAGGGTATAATTAGTTCCAACATTTGTTTATTAATATCCTAAAAAATCTCCTCTACAGAAATGGTTTTACTTGGAGAGGTAGAAGGTACTCCCTAAAGTTTTGTTAGGTTTGCAAGTTTTGCGGAGCTTGGCATTCTTGCCAACTGGTCATCCATTCTTTGATTGCAAGAGTAGGTAAATTAGGTGGTAGATTGACTGCATGCATTTGTTGTATTATCGCAACCCCACTTTGGCCAAGTGTGGGGGTGAAGCCCAACACATGGAAAAGTTGGAGGTTTGGAGTCCTCCAGGACTCCCGAATGTTCAGTGCTCAATAGCAAGGCCCAAACCACCTTGCATTGAGGTATTCTTGGTGTCATTGAAAAGGTCTTGAAACGTAGATATCGAAAATGGCCTCGCATTGGCCATTCGGACATCTACAGCCCAAGTTATGGGCAAAAGAAGGGCTGGGAGTCAAACTGGTAGTTTGACTCCCGACCATTAAAAGTCGGGAATCGACCTCTTCTCGACGTCGCCTTGAAGAGTGCGACATGGCGTTGGAAAGCTCTCGACGAGAGCTACAACTTTGCTTTAGGACTCGTCCCAATCCAAGTTCGGGGCGAGGAGTTATGGCCGTTCAAAGTTTTGAGAGTCTAGTCGGGACAGTTTCGGGACTCCATTTCGAGAGTCCCAACAAAATGTGCCATTTGGATGAAGCCTTAGCGACCAGCTGTAGAGAATACTATAGGGAGTAAGGTGGTGGCTTACTCCCAAATCCGGGCCGTGGTGAGTCTTGTGTGTCCAAGTGCCCGTGGCAAGTCCCAACACCCAAGGGTGTCCCGAATGCTAAACTAACCCTTTTTGATTGGTTTTTGAATGTAGATTCACACGAGCTAAACTAGTCCCTCTTCCTAGTCTAATCCTTGGGCTCCCAACTCGACCCTCTACCCCATTTTAGAATTGGAAGCCGGGAGCATGCTACTAAGTCACAATTTTCGCAACTTGACTTTGTGAAACCCTCGAGTGGGTTTCACCCCGTGACTTGGGAGCACATCATGTATGGTTTCCAAAATAGACCTTTTCAACTATTCTTTGGCTTCCCAATCTGTTGTAGATTTGTTCTTCTTTGGCTTTCAATCTTTAAACATTCGTTATTCACTTGTTTTACTTAGAGTGGTAACATTGACATCCACCGTGTTGACTGAGGCAATAACCATTTTAACTTCAGTTACTAGCTTAAATTATGTGGATTGGCCTCCTTTATCCTTGAACATACTTTGCATTTTTTTGAATCTTGGGTAGTTCATGAGTTTGTGACCCACTATTCCACAAATATGACAAGGATAGTTTAGTAATCTTGGAGGTTTACCAGCTTGAGTGGTAGCTTTAGTAGCAGCTACAGTAGGTTCCTCCTTCTTACTTTTGCAAGTCTGCACATGATTTGTGCAATAATAATTAGTACAATACATACTTTGTTTTGTGGTTGTTTAGTTTCCCACAGTTACATTGTTTGTCACTATGGTTTTGGTATAGAAAGTGTACTTTATGCTTGAGGCACATAAATACCTTTTTCACATATTAACGCCGACTCATTGTGTTGTTGCAAAGTCTCAAGTTTCATTCCCATAGTGGTAATGCATAAATAAGACTATAATCTTCATCAAAATATTGTGGTTAAAAAATTGTTAGTAGTAGGTGTTTGTAAACTATTAGCCAATTTTAATAATATTTCATAGTACACCTTTACTCTTTTTATGGATTCCTATTTTAGGTTCTTTAGCTATAGATAGACATGTTCATCATTCTGTACTATTCAATAACGTTTACAAAAAACTTGTTTTAAATCTGCAAATCTATAGTTGGGATTATTTCGTATATAGTTGTTACACCAATTAAATGTGTTGTCTTTCAATGCAAAATTGAACAGATTGGTTATTTCCTCATCTATCATTTCACCATTAGTTGTGATAATGACTTTGAATATTCATACATAAGCATCTGGATCATAGTCTTTTTTATATTTAGGATAATTCAATGGTCTCCTTAAAGACTTGGAATAGGGTATTATAGGTTGCATAGTTGCTATTATAGCACCTCCTAGGGGTTTTGGAGGATCTTCTCCTAGGTCTAATGGCACATATTTAATAATAACTACATTGTGGAAAGGTATTCTTGATAATAAACTTAATGTTATTTCCACATCATAGTCTACTACTATAGGTTTTTTGGTATTAGAACTAGTAGGTATTGTTTTGAAATTATTATATTGGTTTCCTTCTAAAACATTAATAAACTTTGTACAAACTTTATTATACAAAGAACTATTCTTAACTAATTTTGCAAGGATTCCTTCATATTTTATAGATATTGGATATTTGACTAGAGTTATAGGCACATATCTTGTTGAATGTGTAGCCATCATAGGAACTCCTTGCACCCCATCAATAATCATTGTAAGAAAGTGTGGTATTAGCATTCGATGTATTTGTATGCCATTGTTGTTTAATGTTATGGAATCTAATACTACTCTAATCCTTGTTCCAAACATGGACTCTATACTTTTGAAAGTTGCAACTCTTGTGTGGTTTAGAGTAGGATAATTAACCATCATTTTTATTTTCTCTTGCGCATAATGACATGGTCTGGTGAATTGGGGTCTTTTACTTTTTGAAAGGGTCCTCCATACTTCACTTGACTCAATGGTGTTGCATAAATTTTTGTAGTTTTGTAGTTGTGTTGCTATTACCATGTCCTATGGATTAACCAACAAATTGTGATTGTTTCCTAGATTTTGACAATTCTGTGTTTGAATATGGAAATGATTGATCATTGCATCTTATACATCTTGTTCAATAAACGGACAATTTATGAGTGGATGATCTTCATGTTGTTAGAAACTACAACGACTAATAGTGAGTTTGTAGTGCTGATCTCTCTTTTGACCAGATTTACTCCAAACTTGTTCTTTGGGTAATAATTAATGTTTTTTGGCCGGGTTTGATCTTGGATTCACTTGTCTCTAAAACATTCACCCAATCTACGTGCCATACTTCAATACCAACCACCATTATTAATGGAGTGTTGTGTTCAATTTTGTGTTCCTTCTTAGTTTGGTATATTGCTTTAATTGCAAAAGCCTAGTCCTCTAGATCCTTAGTCTATAGTATAATTTTAACATATTGTGGTAATACTTGTTCAACCTCATCATTGTCCATGTTTTCATTACATTCTTCATGGTTTTGTTAGTATTAAAGTGAAACAGATTGCCAAACAGAACCTCTGTTTGTGGATCTTGCTTCCATACCTCCTTGTGGTTTTTGATACGTATGTGATTTGTATAAAGTGCCATGTCTTCAGGTTGATAGACTCATATCTATTTTTTCCTATTCCTTTCATTGTAAATCTATAGGAGTAACCATGGGTGGTGCATTGTTTCCCTATCCTTTTGGTTCAACTTCCAAAGGTTTTGCTTTCATTAATAGCCTCACTTGGACATTGGATCGCTTCATCACTTTGCCAGTGAATGCTTCCCAAGGTTCCATAATTGACGCAGATGGCATCTTGTACCTTGTAGGCCACTCCTTTATCTTGGGTATTATTGGCATGGTATATTGTACTTTTTCTAAAGTATGAAATTGCGTTACATCACTTGTGAACATTAGTTTTCTTTCCACCACATTTTCATCTTCATTCTACAACATAGTTACTTGGTCTAATTGTTTTTACAAACTTCAGGTTACTACTTGATTTACGTTTGTTGCCATCCTATTGTTCTTCCTTGGACATTTTTTTTTGGCCATATATTTAAATCCTTACAATAGTTGTTTGCTCATATTTGTTTCTTCACAAATTTTCCTCACCAATTCTAAGTTTGTAATTTTAAGGAATAAACAAATTTTTTTGCAATAACCTTTCTGTACCTACTACCATACAATAAAACCAAAGTAATACAAAAAAATTCTAACCCCAAATTCATCCCAGGGATGGTCACCAAATGGTAAATCCTAATATTCTATTATTGTTTTAATTACAATTTTTCTATTCTTGTCCATAGTTTTAGTTATACAAAATTTGTATTAAATTTCCAAAGAAATTTTAAGATATTATCTACAACAACATATTTTCACAGCTTAAATATCCACACATTTATGAATCTGTCAAAATGCTACCACAGTTTATTACTCATATTGTTATGAAGAATAAAAAACAAATAAGACCTTATAAAAAAAACTAACCAAAACAAAAGATCCAACTTCATCGTTCCTCAACTCTTTATAGTTCCAAAAACTATTCCATTATATCTCATTCTTCTTTTCAAACTCTTTAGGATAGACCTCTCTTAAAAAAATATTTAAAGCCTCATTCATTTTCATTTTTCCCACCTAAAGCACCATTTGAACTCCACCTTAGCAGTCCTATTCTTAACTACCTTGTATGTATTAAACCTACCTTGTCCAACTTGTCTCAAAATAAACATCATAGTACTTACTCCCTATGTTTATCTAGCTTGATTATTACAGTATAGTCTTGCCTTTAACATTAGCACCAATTGCAAATGGAATATGATATTTGAAACTTCAAACGCCCTTAAAGGTTTCACCTCTCCTTCCCAAGGTATATGGTAATCATTGCTTGTTAAACAATACACAGCCCACACACTTCAAAGGAGAAAGTGAGTTTGGAATGCATGTTCCAATTTTTGTTACCCAACACAATTTAATGACTAAAATGATTCAATGGCCACATTGAATAGTAATTGGGAAAATATTTGGTTGCCCTCAGAATGGTGACTAAATAGTTTTGGTTGCCATAGGCCCACAAGTTTGGTGATAGAAATTTTTTGGTTGGCATCATAATGGCAATTGAAAACTTTTGGTTGCCAACTTTGACAACCAAATCCCTTTCTGGTCACCTTGTTTCTAAAGGCCGACCTTAGCAAGATTGAAAATTTTCTTGCTTTTGTCGTAATAGATGAAACCAATGTGTCAAGACAAATGTCAACATGATGCTAGTCATAAAATGGCCACATCAAATCCATCATGATGATCTTAAAAAATATACTTAATTTTTTGAAGAATTTTTTAAAAAGGTCTTCATAAGATATTTTTAATGTTTTTTTAAATTTCTAAAAAGATCCATGAAAAATATGCTTAAAATTTAAAAAAATTCCTAGAAAGACTTTTGAAAGAATATGTTGAAAAATTTATAAAAGATTTTGAAAAGATCCATGAAATATAGGCTTCAAAGTTTCAAGAAAATGTAGAATTAATAGAAGCTCGGAAAAGAAGTTTTGAGAGGTTGACAAAATTTTCTAAAAATCATGGTTGATGAAAGCTTTTAGAAAACATGGTTGATGAAAGCTTTTAGTAGATGTGCTGGGTGTAAGTTTTTAGATTTTTTTAATAATATAAACTTATAGAAAGCTTAATGGTGAAACTTTCCAAAAGGTTGATGATCTTCTAAAAGGTTCTGGAAGGCATCATTCTTTAATCTCGTTAATGCAAGTTGCAACTTTTGTACTTCTGATTCATCTCATACCTAACTTCCATCATGATTTGTTTAAGTAATAAAGTTATTTAATTATTGTTCAATGATGAGTTTCTTGTTTATCAAATCTTTTAGTTTTCTTAAAGTTGTCTTTTTTTTTGTGGTCCTTAACAATATGCCCATTAAATAAAAATATAAATATGTTCAATTTGTTATAATTTTCCACCTTTTGATTCATGGGCTTCCCATGATTGATTATAAGAACATGAAACCCTTATTATAATTGTTAAAGGTCAAAAACCTTTCCATAAACATGTGTTATAAGGTTGGTTAAGGTATTGTAGAGATCATGCACATTGTGTTGCTAAAGGCTACAAAATTCACATTTGCTACTGTTAGTGCAAATGAAGTCATGATGATTAACAACATCTAATGGAGATCAATCCATTGTTTATGGTTTAAACATGGAAGATGATCTCCATCTTTCTTTGTGTAGAAACAATTGATGTTTCTAGAATAAATAACAACATTTTTTTTCCAATCATTATAAGGAATCCTATCCATTCCAACACATGTGTTTACAACTTGAGTTCAAATCAACTATTTTTGTGATTATAGATGCAATTGTCCACTAGGCACTTGGTAAAAATGATTTGTAATCCCATAAACGATTACAAAGTGGTTTGTAGTTGCACATGCAACTTATAATTGCACTTAATGTTGATTTGAATAAAAATGAAGATGACAAATATTTTTACTGGCATCCCAAAATAGATGAAAATGTAGTTGTTTTTGTGACTTGGAAGGTGGTTCATAGGCCATTGTACACCACGTGGCATCTTTTCAACTTTATTTACAACTATAAATTTCAGTTGCAAATGTGCATGTGATTAAATGTGGAAAAAAATGAATTGGTCAATGAAATTGTTGGATTTTGTGGTCTAATAGTTTTCCTTTAACTTTTTTCAATGAACTAGCTATTAAATGTGTAATAAGGTTTGGTGGGTTTATGAAAATTTCAAAGAACCCCTGGCAATTAATGGCATAAATAGGGCTAAGTAATAGGTAATATGTATGTGGTTAAATAGTAAATATTTTATCATGTTGATATGTGATATTTAAGAAATTAATTACTTAATTAGGTAGGCAATGTGATTTATTTATTGAATTGGCTAGGTAGTAGGAATAATTTATAATCCATTCATAAACATTAATATATACTGAATAAGTTATATATCATAGATCTAAAGAACATTTTGTTTGTGCAATTATGATCTATTATAAACAAAATTTTATAATATAAATACTTAAATCAAATAGAGGTTTGAGATGTGAAAAAATTAATTTTTTTTTACAATAACTTTTATCATAATTTAAAATAAAATTTAAGATATTATATGTGTAAGCATAATAAAGTTTGTAGTTCCACAAAATCAATTAATTATATGGAATTTATTAATATTTAAAAAGTAAAATTGATTATCTAAATTAATCTTTTACATTATAAATAATATGGTTAACATAAAATCTTTTATTATATTTTTATTAAAATGTATTTATGATCCATTTATAAGTATTATATGTGAATAAACTATATTTGGGCTCGTTGTTGCTTTGCACTACCAATGATAATGATTAAATTATTTTGTGTGGACATAATAATATTGTTGTAATCAATTTTGTCTTTTCAAAAGATAAAATTTTGTAAATTTCATTATATGTCATTTTGTTCCATTAATAGTTTTTTACATTCTTAATTTGTTGGAATAAATGCCAATAAGTTCGATTCATTAGAAAAGTTCACGACAAAATACAAATAGATAAAAACATTGAAAGGGTGTGAGACAAACAACAATATACAAACATACAAAATTTAAAAAAAGATTTTGAAATCAAATTTGATTTATGATGAATTATAATTTGGAATGACTTTGGAATTGTCACAATGATGATTACCAAAATATCCATCTTATATAAATTAGTTCGGATGAAACATTGTCATTGGAATCACAAATTTAAATAAAATTACGTTAGTAGACTTATGATATATCAAAAGAAAAATTGTATAATATAATTTTAAAAATCAAATGAAGGTTCAAGTTTATGAAAGATAAATCCTTATTTATTGTTACATTATCCATTTATAAATCATTTGATTGAAATTATTTTTTCCATAGAATGATTGTCAAAATTATACTCAATAATGAAATTCCATTTTTCAAATCAATTTATATTTTTAGGTGAAAAAAATATTTGTGTACATTACCAAAAAAATTGTAAGTTTAAACTATAATCTTGTCATTTGGACAAAGTCTTAATAAAATATCAAAGATAAAAATTGATGTTTTGTATAATGTTTTAAGTGAAGTAGTTTAAATAAAATGCACATTACTATTTTGTCACAACAAATGTGGTGGCTTTGGTAAAGGAGTTGATTTCCATCCTTGGGTTTCAAGGATCAATTCCCACAAATGACATGGGTTGTGGTTAATGGTGGGATGTTGATTGAATATTCCTTACCTTACTTAGATAATTTATGTTAAATGCCTATTAGGTGAGTTTAAGTAGGCACAATAGGTGGCCTACCTAGCAATCTAAACTAGTTTTTTGAGTTTAACCTATGGAATGACATGTGTCAACATGGTAAAGGTTGAATTTAATGAAATTTACAAATATATAAAAATAATAATAATATTTAAATATTTAAATAATCTAATTACATTAATTAGTCATAAAATCAATTGCAAAATGGTTTAATGTCACATAAGTTGGTTTGGATGGATGAAAAGTTCATGTAAGTCACATTTTTATGCGACTGCCATTGTAGCTTGGTGCCATGTATTGTCTTTTGCTATTAAAATATTAAGTGACTTGTCTAAGGCAATTAGGATGTGTAACAAGTAACATGTGGTAATTACAACTAAAAATTAGTTGTTAATCTAGCTATTTATTTGTAAATTTCTTGTTGTGAATGTTGAAATGTATGTTTGAGTAAATTGATGGTTTAGGTTGGAAGAATTGGTGGGAAACTAGTTAGTATGAGGTGTGATGGGAATAATGTTTTCCACGGCAATGAACAAGTGTGGCACTACAATTCAAGGAAAAGGTTATCCTTTTTTTTAGTGATGTTCATTACTTTATTCATAAAACCAATTGGGTGTTATTCAAATTAATTAAAGTTGATTTAATGCACCAACTAGAAGGTATTTTGTTAGAGTTTGTAATTTTTTTTACTCATAGCCTTAAAACATTTATAAAGTTTCAAAAGATTGTTGACTTGTTAAACACCAAGGGCAACAAGTTTTTTAAAAAATATTAAAACAAGGTGGATTTTATGTAAATCCCCTTATAACAAATGGGTATATGTAAAATATTATTTTTCATTGCCAAAATGCACTTTGAAAATACAAATAATGAGATTGCATTGAGGAACTTGAATGCCTTATGTGACATTGATATCATTTATGGGCTTTCTTGCTTGATTGTGTTTATATGTTGATTAAAATTCCATTAGGTAAAAATGTTTTTATGTGTGATTTTTTGAATTTCATCAAGTTGATCCAATATGAGTTTTATAAATTCTATTGTGATTCATATGTCAAGTTTGAAGATCCATCTTTTGAAAACATGCACAAATTTCTCACAATTATCCTAAATTCTAAACCTTGATGCAAATCGAAATTGTTGAAGTACACAAAAAAAAGGTGGAAATGGGTTGAAGTCAACTCCTAGGATTCTTGACACTTTTGCATTATTGTAACCCTAATTTTAAAACCCTTATGTATAATCCATATTGTTTTAGGCTTTGTCATTAATTTGGTAGAAGTGAATTTTGCTTGGTGTGTTTACGATGTGTTGAATCTATGCGGCAATTTGGATTATGTGAGAAAGTTGCAATTCTATGCATGTTTGTAGTGTTCCTTTTCAAATGAAGCTTTGGTATGTTTTGTGCATGTATCACACAACACTTGAAGCAAAACACATAATCTGAAATTTGGATTGTAGTGTTTAATTTGAAGCACGACCCTTGCTTTTGTAGTGATATTTACTTTGTCATTAATCAACCTTGTTGCACCTTCAATAGAAACCAAGGACAATGTTCTCCAATTGGTTTTTTGTGCTATATTCTAATTAGGTTTGGGTGCAAGTTAGGCCCTAAGTTACAACGGCTAGCACATTTTTGGGAGTTGGGGTTCAAATCCTCTTCAAAGTTCAAGTTTTTAGTTGGAGCAAATTGCGCCACATATTTTCAAAGTGCAAACGAAATTTGAATGCAAACTCTCTAGCGAAAGGCGCAATTAGTGAGCTCTTATTGGTGTTAATTGAAGCCAAATGTACCGCTATCTATTGTGCACTGTTTAAAAACATTTTTTACCAGTCTGGTACTGGTATTAGGTCCAAGACTGATTTTTGCCTTGCGCCAGGGATGATCTTGGTATTATATCAAACCCCTTACTTACCACACCGGTACTGGTATATGCCTGCTCTTGCCTCAGATCATACCTCTTCAATACCAGTGCTCATACCAATATTATATAGTAGTAATTTCTTTTTTTGCGAAATATTGCCAAAAGTTGAAAGAGTTATCTGAAAACAGAATATTTTTTGTAAATTCCCTTTTAAGAAAAGAATGACTGCAAAGCAACAGAAATCTGTATTTCTGAGGAGGATATTGCCATATTTAAGTATACTGGCTAATTTTTTTGGGTGAGCAAAATTTGACCTGAAAAATATGATTTTGACCTATACAAAGGATTTTCCATATTAAAAATGGCCGAAATTCACCAGATTTTGAAAAAAAAAGTTTCCAGACCACCACAATAAGTTCGAGTAGGTGGCCAAGAATATAGAAGGATCCTGTTTTTTTTCTACTTTCATATTTAGTCTGTAGCCAAATCTGGCTAAATCATCTTACAGATGACCACCACTTCAGCTACATCACAAAATTGAAAAAAGCAACCCTGCTACTACGTACAGTTTTAAGAGTTCCTTGAAATAATGTTGCCAGCTAAGTCGATCTGCCTAGGGATGCTCACCACCTTGGCTCCTGAAAATTGAGAAAAAAAAAACAGCAATATACCTAGGTTGCACCCTATATATCAGTACAACACTTATTTAAACCAAAGATAGTTCCAGAATGGTACCTGCCAGCCATTTTTTTGGCGAAAATTTGACAAATGGCGACACTGCCCAAATTTTCTGGCGAGAATACCCTTTTTCCTTAAAATCAATTTGCCAGATTGTGCCCCTTTTGAAGGAGTGAGTCCTTACAAGTATGCCTACTGACTACGCTTTTAATGCTCCTGAAGAAAATATCACCAGTTAGGCAAATTATGACTGAATCTGTGTGGAATACTCACCAGTACTGCGACACTTCAAAAATGAAGAAGACTGGTACCCACGCCCTCACTTAGAAGAACCCCATTTCACTTGCATGCATGCAACCCAATCAAAATTAATTCTAAAAGAGGCACCCCACCCTGTTGTTTCACTTGCAAGTTTCATACATACCTCAGAAACCAATAGTACGTTACATTCTGCACGTGGAAGAGACAGAGATTGCTGAGGTCACACCAGATCTTGGATATCATCACTATTAAGAATGAGCCCAGTCTTTCTCGAGCACTTTAGCACTGATTGGGCCCACTCACCTCAAAAACAGGAAAAAACCCTGATTAAAATCCAGATATTCTGAAGTTCCAAAGATTTATGTAGTTTTGCAAGTAGAATCTAATGTTTTAAAAAAAAAAGCCTCAGAAGAGAACATTACGTACAACTTGTTGCCCACAAAGTTGAAAACGTGCTCAGCGCTCAATACAGATAAACACTGGATTCCTGGGTTGCCCACAACTTTGGCTGCAAGAGTGCAAGTGTCCTGGGATGTACTTGTCACACCATGGCACATAACTAGGGTCAAATTTTAGTCAACAAAGATTTTGGACTAAGACAGGCTTAACCAATGAAACTGAAACTGAAAAGATTCTGAACTCAGACCCCATTGTCCTCAGTGGTATTTTTGTGAGTAAGCAGTTGCACATCTACATCTGTATGCTAGACGACCACAGATATACTTTGAGATCTTTTGATATGTACCTGCCTACCAAGTTAGGCCGAAATTAAAGTTTCTCAAACAAATTCTTTAAAACCTTAACAAAGTACAATGATTTCAATGGAGGAAGTATGTATGAATAGTCCAATTGACAACTTAAGCATTGTTAATCCTGAAACATTGATGACAAAGTTTTTAAATATATGTGCACCCACGTCCCACACGTTGATTGCACCCATCCTCAATTAGGTTAATTCAAGAAAAATTAAGAGCCTAAATGCATCCTGAAGCAATCCTTTTGGTTGTATTGGCATGATTTCTCATAGTGACTCCTAAATTCACTGAAATTTCAATCCATTTGTCTCATAGAATTCTCTAGTATGCAATATAAATATTAAGCAATAAAGTGCTTAACTGGGAGGGCAAGAACCGGTATGTGTAGAAAATAAAGCTGTTCTCAATTAAAGTTAGGTTGAGGCCAAGTTAAGCATGTCAAAACAATTCAGGGTCAAATGGGACCACTCTCCACTTTCTCCTTTTCTCCAAAAGTGGCTCAAGGTTTTAGGAGAACACTTTTCACTTTCTAAGTGGGGTGCATCCGCTCACACCACCCCCCCTCAGCTCCAAACCACGCTCTTCAAGGATTGTTGATCTCCACAACGAATATTGCTCTTCACGGCAGTGTTTTTTTTCTTTAAGGTCAATTTTGTGTTATAGCCAAAGCGGCCATGATCCACAGGAAGATTTAGTCAAATCTGGCCACAAACTAAAGTAAAATGGTAGTAAAATTCTTGAACTTCCTTCTATATTTCTGACTACCTACTTGAACCATGTGTAGTAATCTGGCGATTTTTCTTAAAATTTGGTCAAATTCTGGCTTTGAAACCTAAAACAGGACATGATTTTAGCACTTTTAATTTTCAATATAGGATTTAGATTATATATAGCCAGCAAAAAAAGGCTGCTCCACGTGCATGAAATTGTTTACAACTTGGGGGTTTTATTTCTAAGCATGGGACATTGGACCGGCATTGGACTCCCTTTTGCCTCCCAGCCAAGAGAACCAGGAAGATGGTGGACCCTTCACACTCAAATTGGAGGGTGAGCATTGTTTGCATAAGTTGGTAACCCATCTGTTGGATGCAGGAATTCTGGTGAAGTCTATCAAGTACGTCATTTAGAAAACAGAGGGTGCCATACAACACTCATCTCTTAGTTGTGTTCCTATGGTGTCCCTCCATGTGGCCAATTTGACCATCTGTAAATTAAAAAGATGTCAACTGAATCCAAGATGTCAAATACTCTTTCCAAGGAGCAAGAGTGAGTGGGTCAGACCATGGCTCCATTCTTTTCATACTCGACTCCACTTTCTTTAGCTTGAGAGCTTCCAAGTTCAGCTCTATTTACTTGTGCTTTGGAACCAAAGATAGAGAACATCAATTACAAAGCATGGGGTTCCTCACTAGGTTCTAGGGCTACTAAAGCTTCTAGCTGGTCATTCCCGCATTGGGCTTGCCAATTGAGAGTCACATAAAGAATGTACCGCACTTATGTAGCAGGTTTGGTAAAAAATATTTTCAAAATAAAATGCTGGAAAAACTGGGAAAATTTAAGGTCCGATTGCTTACATTTTAAAAATACATTGGTAAAATGCTGAAATACAAGGAAATTTCTCCTTAATTTGATCTGTCAAAAACACTCTAGGAAAAAATTAATATATAAGTGAGCATGGTGTTTTGACGTTTTTGGCGTCAGAATTTTGGTTCTGAGCCTGTAAAAAAAAAAGGATTGTGGTTGGGAGTTGGGCTTGTTTTGCTCCTGTCAAGGAAATTACTTAATCTTTAATTGGCTATTTTTGGAGTCAATGTTTGACATGATAATGGATGAGATCTTGAATATGCTGAACTTTTTTTTCCCACAAAAACGGCTGAATTTTAGATATTAATTTTCCCTAAGAACCACTAGCTTGAGAGTTCGTCCAAGGAAGGTGACGATCATGCTGTGAACCAGTCTTTTTTTTATTGGCGATTTATGGCCAAATTGTGAAGACCCTGCAAAATTAACTAAGGAGAGATTGAAAGAGCATCATCAGCTGAGTACCTTTTTCACTGATCTTGTAGCCAGAACCTCATATTAACTAATGCTATAAATATTGTTGCAGCCATTAAGTGCACCAAATTTGCATTAATGATCGCCACCTACGTTTCCTAAAAAAACCCTGCTGTGAACATATATAATTACAGCATTCCAAAACAGATAAGCCACGACATAAAACAATGACAGAAGGATCCTAAAATCGAACTACACCTATTGCAAGGAACTTAACCTACAATATCATGAGTAGGATAAATGTGTGTGTCCACATGGAAGAAATGCTGATAGAAGGCCCACAAGTTGACACTCTGCCTGAAACCAGCGTGGGAATACCACACGCCACAAAGCCAATGCCCATAAACCAGGGAATTTGATGCTTGGTGTCTAAAGTGTTGGGCCAAGGTCTTTCACCCCATGCCCAATGCTTGAACTTTGGATGCAGGAATCCAGTGAGAGGGCCGGCTCAAAGAGGATGAGTCATGAATCATGACGGTCCAGCTACAAGGTTCCTAAATATAAGGTGGAAGATGCTCTCATCTTTTTCAAATTGATGGCCTCATTTCCTGATGAAGGTACAATAGATGGTTCAATAATTAGCCTGAAGGCCTATAAGGTACATTGCCAGCCTGTTCCAATTATAATACTTATATTTAATGCTTATTAAAAACTTTTAAAGTATTCTCAAACTTAAAAACCGATTCAAGTATTCTACTGCTAAGGAAAGTGGTTTGTTTGTTTTGTTGGGCCCTGCCCCCGCAGGGACAGGGACTATCGCATTGGATCCAACTTTTGGAAGTTTTACCTTATTAGAACCGGCTTCTTTGGTGAAAGTGTTGAGACTGTTTAGATCGGAACGGCTTTTTTTGGTGTTCAGAGTATGGACACAGTAGGTGGATGTACAGCATCTTGTCTATTGGCAGGGCCGGCGTGTTCGTGATGCCTCGTTTTGTCAGGATGAGAAATTTCAAACCAAGGAGCCTAGTTATGTTCTTGGGAGCCTTTTTTGTTGGTGTGAAATTTGGCACAACATGTGAAAAATAAAAATATTTTTGTCGTCTATTCCCTGACTTTTAGGAAATAATTCGAAAATTAGTTTTTTTAATTGAATTTCATCCACCTGCGTGTCATGTCATTTGGGGGTGTGGAATTAGAATTATGATTATCTTTCAACTATATTACAACCAATGTAACATTAACATGTGTCATGTCATTGAAGAAGGGCATGGAATTTTAGATTTTTTTGTTATTATTCAATTATATTATAACCAATGGATGTCATTGACATGGTGCATCAATTAAAATGTATGTCATTTTCAACTGAAATGTTGTCACTTCAACATTAACCCACAAATTGACACGTGTACATTGTTTTCAACTGTGTTGCAAGGTCAACTCAACATATTATTTTGGAAATTAGTTAACAATGACATTTTTGAGTTGCAAAAAACATTTTGTTGTTGAAAGTGATGTTTTCAACTATAAATGATAGTTAAAGACTTGAAAACATAGTTGAAAAATGGTCTTTTTCATAGTGAAATGTTTTTAATCTTAGGAACAAACACATTTTTCTCCTTGATTATCCTTCTATTCTCAAGCTAAGTTAAAGGGTCAAGGATTGGTGAAATAGAAATGGAACTCACTAGATTGTATGAAAACCCACTACCATCCATTAAACCCTGCCCTAGTCTTCAACCATATTGTTGCTTTTGAAAAGAAACTAGCATGAATAATGGTGATGGCAATATCCTCAAAGGGATCAAAACCAAGAATTCTCAAAGATGCAAACCTTATTACTCTCAAGATCAATAAACTTGCTTGTGGCTCCCATGAAAATTCCACTTCATCAAAATTAGAGACTCCAAACCTTATTCTTCAATTCATTTCACCATCATTCCTTCCACACTTAATCCCCTAAAGAAATCATGAATTTGTTGTAACCTTAATCCAACAAATTTGTTCAAGTAAAAAATTCAGACTTATCACCTTCCCTAATTGAACCCAATGGAATGAAATCAAATGGTGTAAGGGAAAAAATTTGCTCATTTGAAGATTCCATTTGGTATTGTAGTTTTCCTGCTGTTGTATGCCATATTTTCCAACACAACAAATGGGACCTTGTGCCACTATGTTCCAACCTAAAGATCCAATTTTTTAATTGGAACAAATCTTCCACACTAGGTATGTAGAGTTTAGGAAAATGATTTGGTGAGATGACCAACATTTGAACCCAAATGTCTCCTAACCTAGGTACTCTATTTTGCCTTTCAAAACTAGAAGTTGATATTCTATGCAAGGTATGAGGTAAAATGGTATTACTTTTAGAGTGTTATTGTGGACTCCCATCCTCCCGATCCATTGTGCATTCGTGTCCAAATTTGAACCTTGGTGTAGAATTTGCTATGATTCAGTTTAATTACGAGATCACCAACCTACGCTTCATTAAAATTGATTCTTACAATTACTACAATTCCCAAACCTAGAAGGCATAAAACTAAATATCCTATTTGAGGCCTAATTTGTTTTCTTGGATAATCAAATCCATTGACAATTTGTTGTTCATGCAGTTCTTGGGTCAAGTCATTCATCCCAATTTCATATTCACTAGATGATGACATTTTATATTGTGGTGAAGGTACCTAACCATAGATTCTATCATGTCCTAATTATGTGAACCTTAATATGACATCATATCCATAGAACCAATAGTTTTAATACCAAAAAGAGGCGTATAATAAAAACAAACTAGCATAACTTTTAAGAAGGCTATTGTATCTTATTGACAATTATAATTTCATTAAACAACAAATTAAGATAGCATGAGTTTACAAACCATACACCAACAGTTCTTGCTCCTATGTTATAGTACATTGCAGATTGCTAAATTCCAAGATTTCTTCAAAGTCATTTATTGCATTACAACATTCATTCAATTGTTACTCTATTCAACTATTGTAATGTTTGATTTCAAATTATGATCTAACCATTCCTTAAAGATTTTTTTTGGAGGTTTAGCCATGAATCAATTCTTTTAGTGTTCAATCAATTTTATGAGTTGCAAAATCCCCATCATTAACATGTAAGGCAACATTTCTCTTTCTACATTATGGTAATAGAATTGCAATAATGTTCAATGATCCCTTCCAACTATGGGTTTAAAACAATGGTGTTAGTGGTATAGATGGACAATATTAGGTCAATGTAAGACCATTACAAGCATTAACAAGTTCTATGTTGAGCCCAGGGTGCAAAATTCTTAGATTTATGGACGCTTGTATTACATGAATTCTTGTCTTGTTTTAAGGATACCCATCACAAGTTTCTCATACTAACCATCCCAAAGGACCAAATCCCATGTTGCTATTTCCACTAATGTCTTTTTCTCCAACAAACATGACTCCAAGTTTGTCTATATGCCTAGTATGTTACAACTCAAACCACCTAAAAAATTCATCATTTCATGGCACCAACCCCTCATATCACTTCCGTAATACATAGTGTTTTGCCCTAATTAGTCATTGGCGCAACGAAAGACAAGGAAACAACAACTATCCAACAAAGCCACATTCTCAAAAACAAACTCTCAATTGTTAAAACTCGACGAATTATTTCCATTCCCCACAATGCCCCTCTTTTATATCTTCCCTTGTCCTTCCCAATAGAAGCTCCACAAATGTCATTTCATCCTTAACCATTCACCTCCAAGATCACGTCAACCTTGCATCACATGCAAACAACAAACAACACTGCTCTCCCACATATTCTTTTCAAGTCTTGATGTCTAATTTGTAAAAACAAACATTGATTGCCAACTTTCAGTCGTCATAGTGTATAATGTAGATAAAGACATGAATTATGAAACCCTAAACCTCAGTGTTCACATTGAGAACTTATCTGTAGCTATGTCATTTAGGGTCACAAGATGTCCTTATTCTTGTTTTTAGAGAGGTGATGTGCTAACATCAAAATGAGCACCACTAAACAAGTGAACACTACAGGAAAAATTGCAAAGAATCAAACTATACCAAAGATTTCCAAGGTGTAGAGAAAGAAAACAAGAAAACCAAGAGGCTTGTTCTTGTTGGACTCTTAGACTAGGAGAGGTGGGAGTAGGAGTTTGATGTCGGGCTTTAGGATGGGCCAGAGTGAACGGGTAACCACCACTACACCATCCACTGGATGGTCATTTATCACTCAATTGTGGATTCACCTCAACTGAGTTAATATCTGGTTCCACTTTAAAATCCATTTTGTAAGAAGTTGGTGCTATACCTAAATAGATAGGAAGGAAAATAGGATTTAGGACAATATTGAGAGTTATTTTGACAATATAGGCTATTCCCAGTGTATTTGAAAGCACCTTGAATTCATAATATTCCCTCCTCACAGTCAATGTCATGTTAGTTTCAGGGTGGGTTGTGGGCTCCTACATTTTGTGAGTGCCCACCATTTTTTATTTGTGTGATGAGTATGATCTTGATGTGGAAAACAAAGGCTGACACGTCATTATGCATGGTAAGGCCCTCAGATAGGGCATTTACAAAATTCGGCTGCCTCGGGTTCGTGCCTTATTGTGATGACGCCCTCATTTGTGGGCCTTACTTACCGCATAAAGCACTCCTGAAAATTTGCCTAAGTAAATGGTGGGCATCTTAATTCACCCAATGTACCTCATCCACGCAGGTCCCCTATGGGTTCACACAAGTTTATTTGTCTTGCCGAATCAAGAGGTACTTCCACTTGCGGTAATATTAAATCGCTATCTTCGATGCACTGTGATACTAACTTTCTACTTTCGTGCACTGCTATAATAGCTCCCACAAGTTGATGGAACACCCAGTTGGCGGTATTATATTTATCGCATTAAAAACTATTTTAACTGTAAAGAAGGGGAAAGTTGGAGAACATTTTGAAATGGAAGAGGCCGCCTTCCAAACTGAATGTTCGGACTTCACTATCTAGAATAAGGAACCAGGTGGTGCATTGTGGATATACTACCTATTATGGTTTTGTAACATGGCATCTTCTAAGTAAGTTCTAAATGTAATAAAAAAATCCGCCAGGTCTTTATGAGATTGAAGAAATTTGAAGTGACACAGCACAAGGTGTTGAATAGCCTGGCTGCAACAACAACAGCAACCAGGTGGCACAAGGTCTGGTTAGCCACCACATCTGCCGGTCACGATATCTCCCTTTTCTCTTCTCCTCTCCTCTCAGTCTACTTTAAGTTGTGGGAGGTGTGATTTTCATAGGGCATATCTTGTGAGAGATGGGTTATTTTCAATTATTTACTCAGTCCTGCTGATTGTATGTTGAAAGCTTACTCACTCAAAGGTTTTTCAATTTTAAATTAACGAGCACATCTTACTTTAGACTGGAGTGTTACCAGTGGCTTTTTTTTTCAAATTCCTCAAGTAGGTGCACTGGCTAGGATCCTCAGCATTAATTAGCAGCAAATGGCGACTGTCCTGGTGGACTAGTAAGTCTTTTTGGAATCCTGCCTATTTCTGGCGACCTATAGGAACACACTGTCTAAATCTGGCGACTTCTAAGTCTTTTTGTCAAAATATGGCGAATGTTTTTAAAAATCTCTAAAATTCCTTTGTTGAATTCGCCAGCCCTTTTTTTCGTCGCTAGGTTGCGAAAATTCGAAAAAAAAAAAAACACTGAGTATCACCCTCCAACTTTTAAACTTTATTATGGAAGGTGATTTCTTCTCTCATTCTAGTTTCCACTCTTATGTGACCCTTCCGTTTTAGCTTCCAAGCTTTTCTTGGAACAGCTACGGAATGCAGCGCCATAAGTTTTGAAGCCTTGTAATTAGTTAATTCCTAGCATTATTGTTTTACAGTCACGTTGCATAGAGAATATCATTATCAAGTTGGTGCACAGCACAATCCGTGTCCCACAGTTCATTCTATGTAATGGGCTTAAGCAGCACCTTACCAAGCACCCTAAGTCAAGCCAAATTAAATGTATTTCAAAAGATTTTGATTCAATTGGGTCGTTGGATCCTGATGTGTAAAGCAATGCAGAATTCATTTAGAGTGATGTTATCAAGTGAAATCTGTCCTCTGCAAACATTTGTCATTTCAAAAAACAAAACGCCTGCTACAACAGGCATTTCACTTTTCTAAACGCTCTGCCCTTTCTTTTTTTCGTTTTTCACTATGGATACCCATACTAGCTATGAAAAACATTTGAAAATTAAAATTCCATGGTCGTAATGACCCGCTCCTTAGGCATTATCTTACACATAATGAGGGTCTCCAATGTGTAATTATTTGTAGGGTAAGCCTCCCCAATAGAGGAGCTAGTAGGCCTGAGGGGTGATAGGGAAGATGTAAGCACCTTAACATAACTCCACCAGTGCACACTATGTGAACATGCAAATTAAAATTGGATGGAGATGCTCTTACAACCATAAGACTTCAATGGGGAGCCTTACCCTTCAGAAAAACTAGTATTGGATGGTTAATGAGTTTTGAGTGAGGTAACTGGCAAGATCCAGGGCTGGATATCAATAACCTATCAGTTGAAATTTAATTTTCAAATTTTAATAATCTACTTGGATGACTGGAATTTCATCCATGTAGATTAACAACCCTAAAAAATTTATGATTGAAATATCTAAAAATATAAAAGAATTAAAAAATAAAAATGTATAAATACCAAACTGGAACTAGGTCTGATTTTCAAAACTACCCACGTTGAATGAAACAAGAACTTAAAATGATAAAATCCCATTGTCAAGACTCAAGGGCGTTATAAAGGCAATACCAGAAAAAAGGGGCCTTGCCCCCCTTCCCCCACCAAAGGGCCAATGTTGACAACTGAACAAAATTCTCAGGCAAAGCAATAACGTATTTTGACGGACTAGAGATCACATCCTAAGCGGGGACCCATTCTCCTCCTTAGGAAGTTTTCATTAGCATAAAGGTTTGGAAATAAATCATAAAGCAGGTAGGTAGGTCAGAAAGTAACAAAGGCAGGTCGAAAATGATTGTCAACTAATAATGGCACTTATTTTTGACTGGTGTTGGTCATGGCATCTATTTGAAAAGGCCAAAGCGGAAAAGAAGAAAGCTTACTGGTGTGGCACAAACCTTTACATCAATGACACCAAAGTCACAGCCTAGCACTAGGGGTGCTGGGACCAGAGAGCATTATGAGTCTCCCTATGGAACATTCATGGGGGGACAAACACGAAGCTAAGTACCAGCTCACATATACAAAGACTGTTTGATGACTCAGATGTTGTTGCACTGACTGAAACACATTTGTTCCCTGATGAAACACCACTGCATATGCCTGGTTTTCAGTGTTTACATAATCCACACCCTGTATTTGACATGAGTTCAGTCAGAGCAACAGTGAAGCATAGTGGTGGTGTTGCAGTATTTGTGAATGACTCATGGTCAGACTGTGTATCCTTATGGAAACAAAGCACAGATGGCACTAGGTTGTGGCTGTAGTTCCAACGCTCGGGGGTTGCACCGTTGTTTTTGGCTATAGTGTATGCTCCACCCAAAGGGTCCCCATATGCTGATGAAGGCTTGTTTGATAACATTGCTGCAGAGGTCGGCATGATTCAGGATCTTGGGGGCAGTATTTTACTGATTGGTGATTTCTATGCAAGGACTAGTGTAGCTGACGACTATGTTGATTGTCGTTACTTTGCCAACCACATGCCTGACACGCTGCCATTGGGGAATGACTTCCCCGGAGGTTTTACCTAAGCGACATAACTCGGACAAGGGGGGGTTGAAAGGCTAACACAATGAGTTCTTAGAATTTTCCTGCTCCTTGGGATTGCTCATTCTCAATGGCAAGATCACAAGCGATGAATCAGGGGAGTGCACTTGCTTTGCTAATGGTGGCTCCAGCCTTGTGGATTATATGGTCACATCACCTACTCTGTTTGATTGTGCCACATCACTTGTTGTACATAAATGCCCTCTATTTTGTGAAAAAGGGTGTGATTTTGACCACAGGCCACTTTCACTCAACCTGCAATTACCTTGGCAATATGTGGCATCAACAACTTTAAAATCACATGTAGACATTCGTCGTTTCAAACATGATGCTAAGAAGTGCACATAGTATTATCAGCACCTACAATAACAAATTGCCCAATGCACAACATAGATGAGTGACACAGACAATGCTGACATGGTTGTGCAGCTATTGCATGATTGCATTTGTAACGCCGCTGTGGTTGTGCATGGTTGCCCTGTGGCACACACCAGTACAACACAACATTGTCATCAACCATGGTTTGATACTAAATGTCGCAACAAGCACAAGGAAGTATTTGCATATGCAAAGCTTCATCCTGACAGCCATCTAGCACGCGAACGAAGGAAGCAATTTAAATAGCTACTGCATCGTAAAAACGCACGTACAAGAAGCTGCAAGGCCGACAATTGTGTGCACTAGCAAAGACAAATCTAGCCAGCTTTTGGAGGCAGTACTCCAAGAACAAGGAGCGATCTGTGGCTATCAGTAAAGCAGACTTGGTTGCTGGCTTCCAGAAGCTGCTAGAAGGACAATGCCTTAGTAATACAGCCGGGGGATAGGGCAACTCTATAGATTAGGTGGTCTCGAGCCTGTCACACCCTTTTGCAAGTGATGATTGTAGCACACTAAACTATGACATAACCTTAGATGAGATTGTGCAAGTGATGAGGAGACTCAAACGTAACAAGTCTATTGGTTTAGATGGCATCAAAGCAGAGTTTCTGCTACATGCTGGTGATATGTTGCATGTACCACTTCAGATTGTGTTCATCAAGTTGTTACAACAAGGTTATTCAGCAAGCTTGTCTACTGGATTCATTCATGCCTTGCACAAAGGTGGTGATGCCTTGCAATTTGAGAACTACAGGGGAATCACAGTGGGACCTATACTAGCTAAGGTGTTTGCCATGATTCTAGAGGCACGGTTGAATAGCTGGGCAGAAGAGAGGGGCCTATGTGCCAGGGGACAAGCTGGTTTTAGGAAAGACTTTTGCACCACGGATAACCTGTACATTTTGCGAACACTCATTGAACATAGCACTCACAAACGCAAAAAGGTGTATTGTTGTTTTGTGGACTTTCACAAAGCTTTTGATACAGTGCCTCGTGATTTACTATGGTGGGTGTCGGCTACGATGGGAATTATGGGTCACTTCATGCAATGTCTACACAGCATGTACAACCAGGACAATGTCAGAGTTATGCATCCAACAGAAGGGCTATTAGCCCGGTTCTCATGTGGCATTGGGGTCAAACAAGGCTGTCCACTGAGCCCACTACTTTTTGGACTCTACCTTGATGGACTTGAAAAGCATCTAGATGCATTTGATGGTGACAACCCGCCACAGCTAGTAGACATAGTAGTCAAATTACTGTTGTATGCAGAGGATTTGGCATTGATGTCAGGGACCCCACAAGGGTTGGAGAAACAAATAGATGCTCTGTCTGAATTCTGTGTTGAATGACAATTGGTCATCAAAATGAGCAAGACCAAGGTGGTGGTGTTTGAAAAATGTCGCAGTGTAGCACCAGAGTTCACATACAGAGGGACAACCATTGAGCGGGTTCAATGATTTAGATACCTGGGCTTAAAGTTACATAGTACAAGAGGCATGGTAGTAGCCATAGACAAATTGATTGCTACTGGGAAGAAGGCACTGTTTGCATTATGCCGCAGATGCAATGATTTGAGCATAACAGATCCGGAAGTAATGTGCTAGTTGTTTGACTCATTGGTACGCCTAGTACTGAGCTATGTATGCGAGGTGTGGATAGGTTATACAAGGGCAAAAGGGTTGTAACAAGCAGAACAAGTACATAGAATGTTCCTGAGAGGAATATTAGGGGTCAATAAAACAACAAGCACTTTTGCTGTGTTCGGGGAGTTTGGAAGGTATCCATTGGAGTATTTATGGTGGCAACAAACTCTCAAGTATTATGATAGACTATGGGAGTCCACATTAGATCGTTTATTGTACTGTGCCTACCAGACCCAGCTCCAGGTGCTTAGTGTGCTCAATGATAACCAACAGTGTTGGCTCCGGAATGTGCAGTTGTGGCTTGACGACCAAGGGGTTGGGGTTCTCTATACTAATGTCATGTGTGCTGTAGCAAGTGCACATGCTTCTTATCTAGAATCCACTTATGGTAAATAGGCCAGAGCTAGAAGTAGCAGATTACGTACATACCAGCTGATGAACACGAGCTATACAACAGAATATGGGTACTCGTATGCACATCAGAGTTATTTGCAAGTGATCACAAATGTTTAGCTCAGGCGATCTTTGTCAAGGTTCAAATGTTCAAACCATCGTTTGGAGGTAGAGTGTGGCAGGCATGCAAAGCCTGAAAGTGTACCGAGGAGAGATAGGGTTTGTCACCTATGTCCCCTAGGAGCTGTTGAGGATGAAGACCACCTATTGTTAGTGTGCCCAACTTACCATGACATTCGGTGCAAGTTTGGTCAACAGCTGGGAAACAGTTGACACTGTGCAGCTTACTGCCTGAATTGATGCATTCGGCTAATTAGAAAACGGTAGCTTTGTACTTAGTTTCTTGCCTAGACAACAGGAGTGTTTTGCTCAAACCAACTAGGTAATAGTCGTCAAATGGATCTCTTTGGTCCGGGTATTGATGTTAAATTAAAAGAAAGAAAGAAAGTCTCGTATAGACTTTTGAATTTACCAACATGGTCCTCACTTTGAGTACTTTTTAACCCGTAAAGGCATAATCGTTTTTAGCCCTGTTTTAACTCTATGTAAAGCCTTAGTCAGAAATTTGGAATGAGATTGCAAATGGAACCATTGGATTCAAAGATTACACATTCACAATTCTTTGAAAAAAAATCAGCCAAAATTGAGCAAGAGATAATGGGATAAAAAAGTTAGATTAACCTCATATATAAATGGGGCATGTGCTACTCAAGTGTAACTTGAGTAGCAAAAATACATTTGATATGGCAATAATTCATGGATCTAAAGAATAGTAGCACTCACAATGACCAAGTCAGATACCTTTTTCACAAATGTCATGTCAAAAAGTGATTCATAGAGTAAGAATGAAACCTTCCAATTTTTGGAACGTAGATGTCAAAGTCAGGATCCGTCAAAACAGGTAGCAACTTCAAATCAATCCCAATGTTAAAACTATTCAGTCGGCTCATAAATGAGTGTTCAAAGTTAACTTCTGGTACTCAACTATGGTTTGAATCACCCTTGTTGATGCAATCCTTAGTGTGGGCAGTCGGTTCAGCAGCTAGAGGCTCAATGCATGCACTTATTCCATCAAAACCTCATCCAAATTCAGGGGGAAATTCAATCTGAAAGCCTTCAGAAAGCCTTTGCAAACCCTAATGAAATTGAAAATATTTGAATTCTCACTAGCAACATCCATTTGAAATTTAAAAACAAACCATTTTAGCGTATTAACCATTTAGGTGTTAGAACAGACATACCAACCTGGTCCTGGTATTGGGTCCAAGACTGATTCTTTTCGACTGGTATGAGACAAATATATACAATCAATATTGAATTGATGTAAGGTAAATTCATTTAAAAATAAATGTATAACAAGTGGTTCAATTTAATACCAGATATCAAAACAAGTTTTTTTTAATATGAGTTTTGTTTACTTATCACTATTAAAAAATAAAGTGAAAAAAATAGAGTGAAATTGGATGAAAAAAAGTCAAAACATGTCAGTTTGACGTAGCAAAATGGTTTTGGCCTTGCATTTTTTAACAGGACACTGAGACTGGTAAAATACCTTGCAAAGCTTAACACTCGATGTTGATTGGCTAGATAGTTTGATTGGTCTAGATGGGTTGCTATTAGTAGCCTGCCACCTATTTGCAGTCCCAACTTTAGTTATATAGGTGGGTTGGAAAAATGTAAATAACTAAACTTGGATGTGAGAAGTATTTTTGCAAGGTCACATATTGAGCAGCACTAGAAACGCTCTAAAGCTTTCTTTTCATTTTGTTTCGACCCTTTGATCTTCACATTAAATTTTGAGAAAATATATTATTAATGTTCTAGGTTTATGTGCATGTTTTAAAAAAAAAAATAGTAATAAAGTTAATATTTGATTAAACTAGATTTGTACTATTGTTGTTTATAACCTTGTTTATTGTAAAAAAGTTCCTCTGGTTTGAGTTTCTATATTAATATGTATTTAAATCATTATGTAATGCTCATATTACATATTACCTCTAGTCCTTACTAGAATGATTTTAGGTTGATATTGCCTCAGATCATATAAGCCTAGAAGCTTCCTTACAAATAGTGTACCAAACCTATACAGCAGACCACCACTGATTTAGACCTCTGCCCACCCTTCGGGTCTCTGTTGATTAGGCTGCTTCAATCACAGTTACACACACAATAAGTCCTGATTACAAGAAGAGGATGGAAGGCCATTAAAATGGAGCCCTATTTCTTATTGCAAGACAATGCTTTTCATTGGAGAGTAGCCCCTGGGTTGGAAATCTATAAGTACTAATTGATGTTAAATAATGTTAGGAACATTTCGTATGTAATGAACTTTTTTTAAAACTTAAAAAGAAACTCATGTTCCCATTTTGGAAACTACAAGTGCCACCTTCTAGTGACTCACAAGATGACTCAGAGCTCAACATTTGGCCTGAGATATGTGGGCAGATTGTGAGCACAACTAGATGAAATGAATATAATGAAAAATTGTTGTTAGGATATAATTTATGATCAAAGTCACAGAATGGAAAGAGGCCATTAGCAAAGAGGTCTTTAAACATCATTCACTAGAGTGCTAAATCAATGGTAAGCTAATGTTAAATTTTTGTGATTTTTTTGGGCGCATTTGCATATGTAGTGTTAAGTAGCATTGTTGATGTCGACAGGTTATGTAAATTTGATGTTAAGATATGAATAAAATCCCTAGTTTTAAGAGGATATATAGTTTTAATCTCTATGAGTCAACATTATTTTGGGGAACGGGTGGGGGTGCAGGAGGGGGGCCAAAAGAGTGTGATCACATTATTTGTAATTCATCTCGATGATGTGAATCCATCATGATAGCGATGAGCTCCTTAACCTTTTGATATCCTAATTTAGTTGAAAACAAACCTAGGTGTGAATGTACACCAAAATTGTTAACTAATATTTTAGCTTAGTGCTAACTTTAAAATAGGTACTTTTTTTCTTTATGATGCTATTCTAATGTTAGGCTGCCTAACACTATAGGGCCTAACATCAGGTCTACCGAATGATCCTCTAGAGGGGTTAGCCTTTATGGGGACTTTCCCAGTAACTATAGATCTCGGTATTGTGCAACTGGGCTCCCCTCCCCCGGGCCCCCAAGTACTTATTAAAACTGGCACTAGAATAGAAAAGCAGATATGTGCTCTTCATTTATAACTAATTGGCCCACGTTCAGAGTTCAGGCCAAGGAGACCAAATATGGCGAATGGGTTTTAAAAATTCCGCCTTATCAAGTTCGTTAGTGACAGCACGATGTATAACGCAAGTAGCGTGTACGCAGCGAGGGAGACGTAAGCGCAGGCAACGGGCAGCAGTGCACGAGACCGGGAGCGGGCTATACTGTACACGCGGAAGGCAAGTTCCAACGAGCCGCCGAGAACGCTTGCCAATCGCAGGTGTGGCGACAAAATAACTGGCATGAAACAAAGAGAGATTTGCTATTTGTGTGTTTGTTGATATCATTGTTGAAACTTAGTCCAACTGGAGTACGACATGGAATAGCCGGAACCAGCTTTTGTGCTATTTGACATCTGAGTGTAGAGGGTTTTCTTAGAGAACATGTAGAGGTCGAAGAAAAGGGCCCGATTTCTATGCTGCAAGAAGAAAGAGACCTGATTTAATTTTTTTGTTGCATTTCGAACTTGGTTGATTTTTCTGCACAAAATTAGGGACTTACAGTCTGAAAGTTCACTTAATTGCAAACCCATGCATCCCGAGAATTCATGCAGCCTTTAGCAGTTCTCAGCTTGCAAGTATAAGATTATCGCTCCGCAGGTAAACACTTCTGGGTGAGGCCCGTACTGTTCCAAGTCCTTGCTTCTCGACTTGCTGCCAGGGCGGAGCGTGTTTCGTCTTGCAATTCCGGAGCTGATCCGGTGGATGTGCCACTGATTGATGTCTCGCAATTGCTCGGAACCATAAGTGCAAACTTGAGATTTTCTTGGTCTAGTTTATGATGCAGATTCTTCATTTGCTCACTATTCGGCAAAAGAAGAGTCTGTATCATAAACCTGAAGAAGAAAATTGCGTCATGTATTACTGAATGGATTGCAGTCTCACGATCTTCTTGTCGGTGCTGTACTCTGGTGGTGTCGGGACAGAGTACTACGCGAGGTTTCATGTGCTTGTGCAAGATCACTTGTGTTCAAATCCCCATAGCCTTACAGTTGGATCTTTGTCTCAGCTCTGATAATGCTAACCGATGATCTGAACTGGAGTACCATAAGACGATGAGATAAAACTGTGTGATGTGCAGAAGGGAACTGTCAGATGCGGCGACGACCCTGGTATGAAGCTCGGTCATAAATTGCCCTTAAGATTGTCGTCATCTTGGTTTCATGTTCCCAAACGGAGTATATGCTGATCTTTTCCTTGCGAGACCATATTTATCAGTGTATACAGAATCTCTAGTGTTATATGATCTCTTCTCTACCTTCCTTGCGGTGCTCAGCATATCAGTTCTTCGCCAGTATCTTTTACTCGCGAGATGTTGAATCGAAGTGGATGTCGCTTTCACGTGTACTGATGAGAACTGTGTTGTGCAATGATCAAATCTTCTCAGCGTCTCCGGGAGGAGTAAGTAACATAGGCAAATCTTTCGATCGATGATTGCCAGTGTTGAGATGTTGTAGCGTATATCAAGACTCAGTCGATAGTTAACATTTTCACAGCATTTTGCGGATTCTGGTCGGCCTTTGAATGGTAGAATGTGAGATTGTCTGACTTCGTGAAATTTCTTGCATTTTTGGCTTTCAGTCTGGTCAATATCTGTTCTTGTTGTCAAGGCTAATTTCGCCTGAGTGAGAGAGCCCTTCAAATTACAGTATTTAACTGCAAGTGCAAAAGACGAGGCAACTGATATTGGCGGAGGAACCGGGGACGAGAATCCGCAATCTGCGACCAGCACGCGTAGGAGGCACTTTGGAGTCCGCGTACGTACTTCGTGCACACCTATCCGAAGCCTTGAAGATCTTGCTAAGCGCACATCCTGCACAACATTCAAAGCTTGATGTTTACATATGTCCCGAGGAAAGTTGGACGTCCCATATTCACAGGTATGTAGGTCTGAGGCCATTCCCTTTCTCAGTCCATTGATCACAAAGGTCCAACTGTTTTGGTCGGATGCTTTCTCCAAACATAATTTGCAGTATCTATTGGACTTTGCTCCACTCATAGTACTGAAATCTCTTGCTGCACATGAGACTCTAACAAAAGTTTGCAAAAAATTAAGCAGAAATGTGATAGGAGGTGCAAATTAGGTGGAAACTAGACTATGGACCATTTAATTGGCAGAGGACAATCCAGGAGAATCTCTAATTTAGTTTCTTTGTAAAGAAAACATCATTCTCATCTTCATAACTGGCCTGCTTTCTGAAAAGCAACCAAAAGGGCAAGACCTCTGTTCTAAGTGATGATAACAATATGTACCCAAGAGCAAAAGTTGCTGCTCTCCACAATATAAACATGACAACTTGCCAAACCATATAGGATAATTACATGGTGGTGAAAATCTTTACATGGGGTTGAAATGTGCAGGTTGGACAGCAAGGTGGAAAGACTACAAAATGCTTTTTGCAAAGCTGGTTGCTGAGGACCATAAATTTCTTTGATGAGGACACCATACAAGTTGCTCAGGTCCTCAACACCACAAATCATTATCCTCGTTGGATTAAACAAGCCTTTTGGCCAAAATGTGCTTTGGGTAGGTGCAATTGTAAAGAGACCTGGTTGCAATCATCTTAAACTAAGAGATGGCTGCCCATGCGGGTGCCCACCACCCTGAAGAAATTCCCCATCATGCGTGTCTTTTTTCTTTTGATGATTTTACAATGTTTCTTCCATCACTTTTGTATTGAATAAAGTTAAAACTGAGCTTTCATTTGTCTGCTTCTGTTTGTGTTCCATTTCTTGATTCTGTTCTTCATTTCAACCTCTCTTTCTGCATTACCAGGCTGCAAAACAGTGAGCGTCATTGGCTGAGTCTCACCCAGTGGGCCAGGGTTGGCCAAAACTTTGACCACAAGAACCAATAGAGTGGGATTTGGTCATCTTCATCTTCCAAAGTTGTATTGTCTCCATGACCTGGAGTTCAACGTCAAATAAATCACCTCCACCGTTCGCCCCTTGAGGCAATCTGATGTATTCATCCCCTTGTTGCTACTCGTCTTGCACTCATTGTCAAATGTCCCTTCAGGTTAGAACAAGTGTTTGAACCCTTGTAGGGTTCACAAGTTATCTTTTACGAAAAACTTCCCAAAAAGAATGCCTGGGGTGTTCATGGGAGTTTGTGGCTTGTCTTTTCCAAGGCCATTTCGACTTCCCTGGTTTCCTTGTCTGCTATACCATCAGTTGAAAGTTGCTTGTGACATCCAGTCCTTCCAAGCCCTTTTTCTGGCATTGCTCATAACAACCTGAAGACAATCCCATGGTCAATGTCAATAGCCAGAACTATCTTGATTAGTACTGTGAACTTCTCCATACTTATGACTTAAATCAACCAGAAAAAGTCAAAAATTGAGAGTTCAGTTTATGAGAACCTCCTTTGAGCATCCATAAAACTTTTATGTTGGCAAATGTACACTTTTTGCAGACTCTGTAAATAGTGATTAAAAGCACTATTTTAACATTGATTTAGCATTGTTTAAGCACTATGTACAACCAATCATGAGCTACCACACCAACCCTTCAGGGCTCTCCTCAAGATCCCTTAGGGTGCACTGTTAGGCTCCTTTTGTCTTGAATTTACCCTATTAAAAAAATTGAGTGATTGCAAGCTTTGGTGTGGTGGATGTTTATGTGGTGTTTTGTCTGTGTGAGATTGATAGTGAGAGATGAAGGTCTGTTGGAAGAATGAGAGAGAGCATGAGGATGGTGGTGTCAAGCATGGGGAGAGCAAAGCTACGTTCCAAAAGCAACGTTGATTGTGTTGTGATTCATGATGATGGTGTCATGATGACTTTGTTCTTTGATTGCTGCATGTGAGAAATGGGTTGTGGAAACCATAAAAGTTTGTTCGTTTAAACATGTTTTGTTTTTAGCATTTCAGTTGTTCTTTTGTGAGTTTGTGTCATGATGTGCAACATTGCAACTTCAAGAGTCTTCTGAAATTTTCTTGTGTTATACTTAGCAGGCTGTAAATGCGTGTTCTGATAAAATTGTCTAGAGCTTAACCTCTAAACATTAGAAAATACAAAAATACACTAAAAAGCAGACCAAATTTTATGGGGTTAACTGAGGGTGATGACAATTTTGAAGGAATGCCAAGCTGATAATGGTAGGATTTAGTTGAAGGATTTAGGTCTCAGTTGCAGTGAAACAAGTACCAATCTATCTAGGAAACAAGGTAGTTTGTTTTGTTTTGTCAGGCTGAGATCTCCCAAATAGGGTGTTTCGTGCCGCACTCTTGGTATCTTCAGAAAGCTCTTGATGAGTAGGTGTGCACCAACTTGGTTTGAGACTGTTTGGAGTTGCAGTGTGTAAGCTATTGATTATTGAAAACTAAAAGAAATCAAAACTGCAAACTGCATTGAAATCTGGGGTCCTTGGTGTTCTTGGAAAGCCCTCAGTGAGTCAGATTTAATAGAGTTTATTTCACAATTTTCATAGCTAATGTGTGGAAGATATTTATTTTTTAGTGGACTTTGTTGCCTGAAATTCAAACGAATTGCAAATATTCGGTTTGGAAGGAAAAATCAGTTGAGCCCTCAATGTGTTCACACTTGGCCAACAGCACAGGCTACACTAGTATGTTATGATAACATATGTTGTGATTTTGCACTGTGAAGTAAATAAAGGATTGTTTAGACCAATTTAAGGGGACATGCCTCTTTCTTTGGTTACACCACAATGTGCACTATGTGGTTGACATCAACATTTTGCTAGAACCCACAATCTCACAATGTTTAGCCACATCCCAAGTTTATTATTGTCTATTCTTGTTATAGGGTCTTTTTTAGCAATGTCATAAGTTTTTGCTATAAGCTTTGTTTCCTTGCAGGTGTTTCAATACATCAAAATTGTAGATTTTATAGTCTATGAATCTTTGATTGCATGAAACAACATTGAAGTTGAATTGTTGGTCCTCCTTGGATAGTCACCAAATTGAGACAAGTTTTTGGCTGGAAACATGTGTAAGAAATCATGAATGTGCATAAATTTGGCTAATGTACACCATTCTATCCTAAATAGTGTATACACCATTGTGGCTAGTGTATACACAATTGCCACTGGATCCTAAATAGTGTAGGCTTTAAATTAAATTGTTGATTGATTTGAAACCAAACTTTTGTAGCTCTTGTTGTGATGTTTCTAGTAGTGCCTTGGAAGGGACTAGTCAAAGACATTAATGTTTGTCAATTTTTCATTAGTCTATTCCAAGTGTTTCAATGAGACTTTATATTCCTTAAATTCAAAACAAAAGTGAACGCATGTGAAATTGGGATCCTTTGTTGCCAAATAGCTTAAAGACCTCACATTTCTGAATTGCATTATTTTCCACCTAGTTAAAAACCTAAATTTTAGCTTTTTAAGAAATTCCAAATGTTGAAGTAGACAATTATGATAGATTGTGATAAGATCTTGAATTAACTTTGAGAGTTTACAAAGAAGAGTGTACAAAGTTATAGTTTCACATTCATTTATCCATTCATATGTGTCTTTGACAATGCAAAAACTTCATGTCAACCATTTTGCTGATTTAAGGAATTGGCTTAGAATTGACAAAAAAACTTAACATGGCAAGGTTCATTAAGCTAAATCCCATGTATCTAATCTCGAAATAATTAATCCCATAAGGAATTAACATGAGTGAAATTTGAAATCAAAATAAAGATTTTCTTTGAAACCTATAAACAAATAATTTCTAAATATCTCAGGTTTTTTGAAATATGACAAGTTTTGAAAAAATTAAAACTATAGTTTTTCCAAAAATCAAATAAACGCCCAACATTGGTCCCGACCCCTTAGGGGTGAAAGCATGAAATAGGGAGCTACTCGTGCCAAGGTTAAAGTCTTTTCCAAGAATTGTATTTTCCATGTGGCAATTTTCTATTGGTTTATACTGCATTTTTCACACAATTTTTAAACTAAATATCAAATTTGACACCAAATATAACATATAACATGAAAAAAACTCAATTTTTTTTGCATCAAGCCTTACATTATAATTAAATCTTAACTTTACTTTGAACCATGATTACAAATTCAAAATTATAATAATGTTTAAGCATGTTGAATATCAAAATATAAAATTTTATACGTGTTTTTATTTTTGAATGTTTTGAACACATGCATCCCTTCTTGTGGAATATATTAAAGTTCACCCAAAAATTGAAATGATTTGGTGAACATTTGATAAGGAAAAAAAGCTTTTGAAACAAAAAAACCACTTGTCCACATGTTTTTTTTTAGTGCTTTAAACATATAAAAAAACTCTTGAAACATGAAGAATTTTCATGAAAATTTTGCAGTTGCAACTTTGAAAGTATAAGAATTTATTTAAACAAAATTTTTGATATATAATGTTCCCATGGTGATTTTTCAAAAATTCAAAAAATAGTTTTTAAAGACTATCCACACACCTCATGGTTCCTTATTTCATGCTTTCACCTTTAGGTTTGACACTTTCACAAACAAACACATATCTTAAATTCATTTTCTTGATTGTATGAATACAATCATGAAAACCTACATCTTTGTGACAAATTATTTCAAATCTATTCTATCCCCTCTTTTCCCCAAAAGACTCTATTCACTTACTCTTGTAGGCAATTTTGTTTATTGGGTGATGGACTTATGTCCTTGGTGGTTCAATTCCAAAAATGTTCATCAACCCCTAAATGCATATATAAAGCTATATGTGGTTTAAAAAAAAGAAATGTACAAACATGTTTTAGTGGCACATATTTTATTTTATTTTTTAATTTATTTTGGTTGTATGCACTTGAAAAGAAATTTTTACCTATGGTGTGTTGACCAAACACATCCATGTAATTTGTTTTTAATCCCATGCAACCATTTTACCATGTGTGAAGGTTGCCTAAAGCCCAAATCCCACCTAGTCAACCTTCCCAACCCAATCCCTTAGTGCAATGTAGTAGGTGGTGTTGAATTAATCACATTTGTTAAACAAAAATGGGCTAGGTGTTGCCCAACATGAGGAATTTAATTCACACACCAAATTACATTAACTTTCATTCATTGGAAATGTTGCATTTGATTCATTTTAGCCCCACATGAATTGCAATTTAAACATGGGATAGGTAAAATATAATCCTTTGTTGTGAAGTTTAGTTCCATGGATAATGCTTCATTTTTTTTCCAAGTGTTCAAAGTTTTGCCATAGATCTGGGCAAAAGTTGCTTTGTGAATTTGTGCATTGTGGATAACTAATCTTGCTCATATGTTTAACAAACACTTTGGAATGCATTGTTTCTTTTATGTTTTAAGAACCAATGCCTTTGGTGTAATCACTGTTTAGAATTGGAAGCTTTATGGTTTTAAAACAAATGCATTGTTAGAATCTTGTAAAAACTTTGCATGGAGCCCTTCATTATGTATTATGTTGTTAAAATGCAAAGTAAAAGATGATGATGATGTAAAAGCACACTATGATGACCCCCTTTGGGGTGTCACATTCTACTAGATTGCAAGGATGTGCATGTTTGAATGTATCCCACCTCAAACTTTTGAAAGATTTTCACAATATTTTTGCATATTATTTTAGAATATAACTTAAACAAGAAATTAAAAAAGAATCTATTTCATTTCATTTTATAAAGTGGGAGATTAGAATATATTTGTGAAAAAAAATGTAATGTACCAAAGTACTCAAAAACACAAATGTACTCCAAAAATAATTTAACAATTTTTAATCTTTATGAAAGTTGAAGGTATATTGAACTATGTCATTTTACATAGTTTGAACCATGTTTGGATACCATGTGGTGAATTTGAAATTTTTCATCTCAAAAAATAAGTTTTTTCAACAAAAATGCAATAAATGTGTGGTAAATTGAAAATTTGACAAGTAATCACATTCACATGGAAGTTGACAAGTAAGGTATGTGCATTATATTGTGGTTCACTTTTTGAAAAAACAAAAGTACACATAAATCCATTTTACAATGTTAATTTTTTGAAATTTTTTGGTACCATGGGTTCAATGGTAATAAAGTTGATGTATCAAAAGCAATAAGGTCCATATTAATAGGAGCCCACCTACATATTCCAAATATATACACCTCTAGAAAAAAATTGAAATTTGAGAAAAAAAAAACTATGTTAAAGGTCCAACCATGTTAATAGGAGCCACGAAGTGGGTAACCACTACTAAATTTGAAATTTCATTTCTATCGTACTGCAACATAGGTGTATAAAGTTGACAACCTTGGGCATCACCATATTCACATTATGTATACACAATAATTACAAAAATATCAAACTTTTTTTATGAGCTAAAGGTCTTCAAAAGGATTCAAAACCTAGTGTAACCAGTGTTTTTTGTACTAAGTTGTGTTGACTTACGCAATGAAGCAATGTCTTTTAGATTATTTTTTTTTACATCATTAAATTAAAACATCACATTTCCAAGTTCACATGTTTAAATACAAATTTCATGGACATACATATTTATTGGATAAATAGGGGCATTAATATTATGTTAAACCAATTTCAAAAACAAATTTATAGAAATGCATTACATGGTTTTATCTAATATACAAGAGGTAGTTTAATTGATTGGATGAAATTTTAAGATATTATCAATGTATTTTTTAAGGAAATCGTGGATGAAACATTAAGAGATATTTTTTTCATTTCAAAATCAATGGTGTGGATCAAATGAAATCAACAATGTACATACACATCAGTAGGAAGTAGGATTTAAGGTTCAATGGGGTTGGAAGTAGGTTTTTGAGAACTCCAAGGAGGCTCATGAGTTCTTTGAAATTCTGTTGGTTATAGGGAGGAAAATGTGGGAAATTTCTAAGGAACAAGGATGTGGGCGAAAGCTTGCACATTTGAACATTGTGGTTTCTATGTGCACCATGAATGAGCCATGAAAAATTTGACGTGTTGTTCGAATGAAATGAATCAACAACATTGTATGGGCTATTCCATAATGTTGTCATTTGCCCGATGAAAATAAGGAAGAAAATTCAAATTCTGAAATCTTTCTAACCCCACCTCAAAGTTTAGAAGAAGCACAACATAGATTTATTGAATTTGAGGAGAAATATATGCATTAACTTTCTAAAAGACAATTAACACATTTGTTGTCTATTCATGAACATATTGTTGCAAATTTGTTGAATATATTGCATCATTATAAAACACCTCAAACTAAACCACCTACATTAGTTATAGAAAAACTCACAAAGTTTTCGTGCCATCTCAGGACATTAGTGCTTCAGGAATTGGAAGCAAACAAAGTTTAGCATCAATGTCTTTTGCAAAGGTAAAATTTGATATGTTATTGGGATATTGTGGGCTTTAAGGTTTAGGGAATGCAAAAGTTCTTTACGAAGTTGTTTTTACCTACCTACTACTAGGATTTTATTTTTTTTAGGGTTTAAGGTTTAGGTAGTTTTTCATTTTTGTGTAATTAGATTACCTACAAACTTTTAGGGTATGGGGTTCAAAAAATTCTTCATTTCTATGTAATTAGATCACCTACATTCTTAGTTGATGCTTTCAACTTTGTTTTTTTAAATAATCTCTACTTAAGGCATGCACATATATTGACTTTTAGGTTGTATGAATTTTTGTGTTACAAGTGGGAGTTGGCAACATTGATGAGTCAAGATGGAAAGAATCCCTCTCGTGTTGGAAGAGGTAAACGAAATCCAAGACTACCAGTCTTGGTACAAGGAAAAGAGGGTTGTAGACACATAAAAAAGGGTGTGGCGGTGCAAAGCTTGCAAACCAAAAAAGGTTGTTGTTGTTGTAAAAGGGATTGCGCCTCCTACAATGATGTTTTTTGCCACTACTAATAGAGAAGTTGGATGATATGATGGGTATGATGTGAAATACACCCAAAAAATTAGTGCAGAACAAGTTTGAAGTCTTGGATTATTCATGGTGGACAAGGTGAAATGCCACACTCCAAAACATCAACAATTAGTTATGGAGAAACTTTTATGTCAATGTCCAACCATGCTATTAGGGACCACATGTGCCCCCTTAGACCATTGTTTTTTTTTTTTTTAAATCTTAAAATCTTTTTAATACGTCTTTCAAAAAACATTAAAAATCTTTAAAGTTTTCTTAATACTATTATGTTAAGGTGTATGTTTAAAAAATCCCAAAATATGTCATAAAAAATATTTTCAAATTGTGTTTTTAGTGTCAAAATTATTTTTAAGTCGTTTTTAAATAGTTTTTAAGCATTGGTTACAAAATTTTTAAAGTCTTTATATGTATTTTTCACTCATTAGATTGATTCCAAATTTTTATGACATGTACATAATGTATTCACAATAACATTTTATTAAAAAAATTCTATTATTATTATTATTATTATTATGATTATTTACAATCCAAAGTTCAAAAAATTAAACAGTGGTTACGACTGCTAATGGTACATGTTAGTATGATTGCACCCATCATCCATTGGTCAAGGGTTTTCTGCCTTTTTACCCTGAGAACATTACATTCTTGAGACAAAGTCAAGGGGTTTTGGGGAATTTGAAAAATGGATTGATTTTTCATTTTGTTGGCCCATGTCAATCTAAGCTTATCATAGCGAAATACATTGTTTGCATGCTGGCTACATCTATTCATACTATTGAAAACAACATTAATAGTGGTAAAGGCATTGCTAAGTTTTTTGGTGTTAACAGGTAGAACATCAAAAGGGGTGTGGAACGGCAAATATTATTAACATTTAAAAGATGCATTTTGGTTGACATATAAGTGGGCAAGACGATCGAATTCCATTACTAAAGTAATGAGTAGCCTTGTGAAAAATTGGTGGGAAAATGAGACCACTATCTCCCCAAACATGAAGGACATCATCAAAAAGCACATTGTAACAAAGTTGTATGAGGTGCAACCTACCCATTATTGGCAAGTGTCTTAGGTGAATGTACAACAATAACCATTGAATCTAAAACCTCATAACATATCATACACATATGGAGTATGGTTATGTTGATACTTGTTGGTTGTATGCTTTGTTCATTACTTATAATCAATACACATTCTATTCCTTATGTTGTTTTATTCTTAAATCACAACATGTAGTTAATAATAATCATGACTTGGAATTTGATATCCACATGCTACTATTGGTCATTTGATGCTTATATGCTTGGAAGACTTTTCACCATCTAAATATGTAGAGATTTTTTTAAGAAGATACATTCAATGTTATTAAGTTTTACATTTGAAATTTGTGATGGTGTTATTCATTAGGCACAATCTTGTTCATTTCCTAAGATTATATGTAAGAATAGAGTCTTGTGGCTACCTATGTAAAGGTTTTTTTGTGTAATCAAAATATGTACCTTGATCACCAAAACCTCTCCCAAATAAGACTCTGGCCCAAGCTGAGTTTCCCCATGAATCCAACTCATGTATTACAAGTTTTTTTATTTGTTTGTTATTTGTATGTTTACAACATCACGTGTGACCTCCTATGCTTGTATGCCTAGAAGACTTTTCACCATCTCTATGCAAAGATTTTTTTAAGAGGATACATTCAACATTATTAAGTTTTGTGTTTGAAATCTATGATGGTGTTATTCATTAGGCACAATCTTGTTCATTTTCTAAGATTATATGCAAGTTCAGAGTCTTGTGGCTCCCTATGCAGAGGTTTTTTTCTATAATCAAAGCACCTTGATTACCAAAACCTTTACCAAATAAGACTCTAGCCCTCTATATAAGTTTCCCCATAAATCCAACTCATGTACACAAGTTTCCCTATTTGTCTACTATTTTTATGCTTAAATAACATGTGTGACCTCCTATGCTTCTATGCTTGAATGAAATTTTAGCATCTAAATCACTTAGCACTTGGTTCCATGTGATGATCATTGGCTATTAGAATGTTTAGATTTGTTCCTTGTTCATATTTTTGGTGTTATTCATTTGTTGCTTGTATGATCTTGCAATATTGTGTGTTAAGTGTGACCTATGTAGATGTGTATTTTGAAGGAGGCACAATAATTGTAATTAATAACACTTAATAAATGGTGTGTATCATTTGCCATTGTATGTTTGTACATGCTTGGATTTCTTTTTACCATATGCACAAGGATTATATAAACAACATTGGGGGTGCCATTATTCACTTGGCATTCTGATCATAAGTAATAGCATGTTGTTTAATTGTTGGATGCATGCTTGGAGCATTGGTCACTGCCTATGCATAGACTGTTACAAAGGTAACAATGTTCACTTGGCAAATTTGAAAGTTATTGTCATGTTGTTGATTGGTAGTTGTCCATTCAATGTTGGTTGTTATGTGTCAAGTGCTACTTATGTAGAAATTTATGTGCCTTAAATGAAGTTTCGCAATAATCAAAAATATCATTTGAACTTGAAAATTGTTCATAGTTCCTATTTTTATCCTTTTTCTGCACCATTTGATTTATTGTGTAGTAATCATGATGGAGGTGACACTAATGACTTGTCACTTCAAAGATGTGATCTAGTGTTGTTCATTTGGTGCTTATATGTTTGGAACATTTATCACCCATTGATTTGAATTGGAGAGGTACAACAAAAGTATTTTAAAAAAAATTCAAGTCATTAGGTGGTGCTTTTCATTGGTTTGTGCTATTTATTTGTTTTCGGTATGCTTGTGTAGTACATTTCAAGTGTTACCCATGTAGATATCTATATCAAATACCTTGAAAAAGGACTTATTGTAAGTTCAGAAGTAGTATTTGAATGACCTTGTTCATAAAGTTATATTGTGTAGAAAATTATTGTGCAACATGAAGGAGGTAGGAGTCATTGCTTAACATTTGAAAGATTTGTTAGCACTAGTGTTCATTTGTTATTTGTATGCCAATTAGTGTGTGGTTAGAATTTGAATCATGTCAAACCACTTGTGTTACAACTTCAAAAATGAAATTGCATTGATGACTAACTTAAGGTTCACCAATGTCAATGTTTATATTTGGGTTCACCCATGGGTCCAATGTCATTACCATGCTATGGCTTTGACTCGCTGATTTGTAAGATGAACATAATGTTAACCTATGAGATTGATGTGTTTATTAATGTGTCTTAAGCACATGGTTTTGAAATGGTGATCCCTAGGCCCATTGTCTACTCCATTGACATTATTTGTGTGTTCATGATTTGGGGGAGTACAAAATTGGTGGACTTCGATCGATTGCATGTGTGGTTGTTGATCATTGATTGTTGGGGCATGTACATTTGTTGGGAATGCATTGGGGGGGTGCTGTCATAATCAAATGAGCCAATAGTGACAAATGACTCAATGACAAATGGACCCTCTTTGGACATTTTGACTTTTTCATAGATAGGATTTTTTGAAGGATTTTTTTGCAACACATTCTTAAAAATGTTTACATTTCCCCCAGTAAATTAAATTATTTTTAAAAAATGAATAAATATATAAATTTAAAAAGTGTACAAACTCTACCAGTATTTTCATTTCATCTTGAAAATGATCATAATTTCAAATCATATTAAAATATGATAACTAATTGAAGTTTTAGTTTTTTTTATCATAAGCCACAACTTTGTTCATATCTCATACACACTATGACCCATTTATATCTAGTAAATGACTCTTGAAATTTGAACATTCTAGAGTCATATTTTAAATTTCTAAAAATTTCAAGTACCACAATTTTTTAATTATGAATGCTTTTCATATGTGGGTGGTAGGTTATCATCATTTCAATTTTTTTCCCATCAATTTTTTTATTATTAAAAGAGTCCTTAGCTTAATGTTTTATAAAATTGATTTTGGGGTGTTAAAGCTCAAAAGTCCTTTACTAAAAGCAAAACTCAATTTATTAAATTAAATGATTTTTTTGGGAATTTTTCAACACTCATATAAATCATTTATCACAAATTTCCTTGATCAACATGACATTAAAATGGCACTACATAAATATGTTTGAAAAAATTGACAATTTTTCAATCCAACATGGTTTTTAGCTCATTTGACTATAATCACACCTGAGGGGCAAAGGGGGTTCAACTTCATGCTTAATGGATGTATCTAATGTGGGGAGGACTAGGAAGTACATTTGTTATGGTTCATTATTGGGTGACATGATGGTATTTGTTTCCCCATTGTCGAATGTTAGTCACTCCCAAATGTTAGCATTAAACAACAATCTCGAAAATAAAAGGTCTTTCGATGGGTCATTAGTTGGGAATTTGAAGGGGTCATGTTGGTTTTACATCTAATGTGTTACCTCCATCTAAATCGAAACTAACATTGGACATATTTAGTTTTTAAATAACATATTCTTTTCGTACCATGCAATGGGGTTGGCTCCAAGTCATTCTTAGAAAAACTTCTTATTAATGTAAATGTACACCAAGTCTTCAGCATGTTTCATTGTCAATCGATTTTGCACTTTGCTATGGACAAATGAGTATGAATTCCAATTTGATTTACATGATGACGCCAAATACGCTTGCGCCAAAATTCGACAAGCAATGGGTGCAAATGTGTGGACATTAGCTCCAATCAAATCCCACCACTCATGTGGGAACAAATTGAAGTTTTTCATTGGGGGTGTGTTAGAAAAAAACTTTCAATTTTCAACAAAATCAACAAAGTCTTTTAAAGCTTGGGTGTAGGTTGTTGAATTATTAGTGTTTTTTGTAACACATGATTTAACATTTTTTTCATATATACATCATCATGGAGGCAAGCTCCACCCAATAAGTATGGATTGAAAAAAGCCCCTACATAGTGTAAATTGGTTGTCAACATCTTCCATCAATGGTAAAATTGCTCTGCCATTACATCTTCAAGGTTTGATGATAATGAAAATGGTTGATCTCATAATGATAAAACATATCATTCTAATGTTTTTATGACAAGCCATGCCCTCCCCATGATGGGTTGTTTGCCATCAAATGTGATAAATGCTAGTGGCCACTAGGACCACTTTTGAAACAAACCTAACCAATTCCACCACATTTTCTAGTGGTGCATGGTGTTATCATATGAAAAAATAAGCTTTCACCTTTTTCACAATTCATTTTACCCATGCTTCTTTCCCCCAAAGTTTTAGTAGCAAGTCCAAATAATGAACAACACAACCTTGAAAGTAAAGGCCTAGAAAATGAAAGATTGGAAGGTTAGTTGCATTTCACATGTTCGAAACATTGTTTGTACCTATTTTGACGATGTCGGCAACTTTAACATTTTCAATGTATCATTGTATTTGGCCAATGCATATGTATTGGGCATCCTTATGTTTTCCTATTGTGTCAATGGCACCTACAAAGACATCATCATTGGGACAAGTAAACATTACATTTAATAATGGACATCATACAACATTGTCCCAACCATTAAAACAAATGGTTGCTCCATATTTGTGAATAAAATTTCACATCCTTTCACAAATATGTTTAGACAAATCAACCTTGGATTGTTTTAACAAATCTATGTCTAATCCATGGTATGATGGGGGTTCATAGTAGCTTTATGATTCGGAGGTTGCTTTCGTAGATTCTATGAATGCCAAATGTCACACAACATTGAAAAGGATGTTCATTTCATAAAAAAAAGTTTTCCACTTCTTATCCAACAAAGTATTTTAACTAAGTGTAATCCCTTCAATAATGAAACATGTTTAAATGTTGTTACTTGTGGATTTATTAAAACCCTCTATCTTGTTCCCAAGCGAGGTGCAAATTTGAGCCCCTTCCACTTGAAATTTAAATGTCAAACTAGATTTTCCTTCCAAGTTGAAGAGTTCAACATTTGAATTGTTAGATTTTGTATTAGCCCATCAAGGGCTAGTACAAATATTTCATTTGGTGGTTGAAGGACAATTCCCCACAAGTGACAAATAATGCATTCATTTATGCCCATGCCTTTAAACACATTGCAACACTAGCTTGCCCATTTCCATCATGTCAATAACCCAAATGGAAGAGGGTTCAAACAAGTTAATAGGAGCCATTGGCACCCTTTTAGCTGACTGCGTTTTGAGGAGTATTTTTGGAATATTTTCAAAAACAAAATTTAAAAAAATCTTTAAAAATATTTTGAAAAAACTTTGTACTATTTTGTTAAGGTTTGTGTTAAAAGTTTTACAAAAAATATGTCATTTTCAAAGTTTTCCAAGTCCATTTACAAGTTCTTTTACTATTTAAAAGCAAATGGTTACAAGTTTTTTTACATTACTTTTGAAGGTCCAAATGTTAATGAAATAATTTCATATTTTGAAAATTTGTAGAATAAGATATTATATTTGATCATGTGCAAAAAATTTAACTTATTTTAAAGTTCAAATTGTTTTTTAAACAATTGGTGTAAAAAACACATAATTAAGCAATGGTTACAAATGCTTTTGGCTCCTATTAGCATAACTACACCCAAGAGCATTTTGTCCTTGTGATATGAGATGACATTGTTACAAAACCTACATTTGACCTTACTTGACTTGTCCAAGGTCATTAAATAACCATGGATCCCACATATTTTGCCTACCTTCCATCAAAAAGATACAAAACAATATATTTGATTAAGCGATTAATATATAATAAGGTTGGACTCCACTTTAAAGGCCACATAATGAAATTCAACATTAATTACAAAAGCAATATGACAATCCAAAACTTCAAACACCCATAAAGGTTTCACCCCTCCCTCTCAAAGTATATGACAATCATTACTTGTTAAACATGATTTCACTTTATGAATTTTTTCCAACTCTCTGAAAAATCTTCTACTAGAATGGATTAAGCCAAAGGAGATCATGAAAACAAGACGGCTTCAAGATCTTGAACAAAGTCAAACTCGTTGGATTTCTATGTTATGCCCATTTACATGGGTGTTGTAAGAATACAATGTCCATTTTTTGTTGAAAATGGCATCAAATAATTTTACAATCTCAATTGTTATCTCCAACTTGGAACATTTGGCTAATGTTGAAACTTAGTTAATCGTTACTTGCATTGTCCTTCTTTTGAGTGCACTAAAAAACTTGATTAAACTTGCACAAGCTTAGAACATTTGTGTCATTGATTCGGTGCAAGCAATCAAACTAACCCAAGCAAAAATAAATGGAATGTCTCTAAATCCCTCTATTGTTTTCAAATTTGATTTGTTCCTATCTTTCTATTCTCTAATAAAAGGTACACATGAGACAGTCTTGATGAGATTTTGCAATTGTATGTGAACAATGAACACAATCTTCATAGACCTATCGGTGCTTAGTTTTCAGGGTCCTCACTACTGTAAAGATTACTCCCTTCATCAGAATCCAAATATGTTTTTTTTTTTGTTTTAAGAACATTACAACTTATTAATTTGCAAGAGACATTATGTTGTGATGGGCAAAGTCTTTATGGCTGGGGTTTGATCCCCCCAGGTGATTAATTGAAGCTCTTTAAATAAGGTGTCAAATGGTAGTTAGCTTGGTTGCTATTTTTTCTTACATACCTATTAACAACCCACAATCAGGTTGTTAGTAGGTAGTAAAAACAGCCCTTATTACCTATATATGAACCATCCACTTACCTCGTAATTACCTGTCGTCCTAACTACCTATATATGAACCATCCACTTACCTCGTAATTACCTGTCGTCCTAACTACCTATATATGAACCATCCACTTACCTCGTAATTACCTGTCGTCCTAACTACCTATATATGTGACCTGTTTCCTACAGAATTGATCACCAAGGTGAAACGAAATATTAGCTCACTTGAGGTTCATCCACAACTGAGTAATTACGGGCATCCAGTGGATGGTGCACTGGTGGGTGCTGGTTTACTGTGGCCACCACCTAATGGGGACTGTGACAAAAAGTGAAAGCCATTGCGGGGGCAAGTCTATAGACTTTTGACTGATATATTAACACGATATAGAGTAATGGCATTAACCTTTAATTCACATTGACTCAAAACAATAGCAATTTCCAAAGCACACCACCCCATCCCCCCAATATCCTAAAAATGATGCAAGACATTGGAATTTTCAAATTTTGACGTAGTAACCTTGTAAAGGATTGCAAGCTTTATTATTTCAGTCAAAGAGAATGAGATTTACAAAAGAGAACAGTTGCACGATCACTTGTCTAATGCACATTAAGCCTCAAATTTATGAACCCATCTCTCCTACAAGAAGCAGCAGGTAGATCTTGCTTTCCTCAAAGCTTCTAGGATTAGGGTGAAGGACCAGACCAACCTTGTATTTGATTGTATTTGAGTATTGGGTTGATACTCAGGCCCAAATCATGCAAATTACATTCATTTTAAAAATAAAAATACATTGTATGTGTCAAAATCATATTTTTCAGGTCAAAAGAATGTAAAAATTCGCCCCCTTTCCCCCCCCCCCCAAGCAGTGGTTTGTATGAGTAGATCCACGTCAGTTTTTCTAGAGACAATTCTTTTAGTTGAGCTAAAGTTGTTCTTGAAGTGTAAATGGATATTTGACAACATTAGATTTATGAAGTGAAATCCCTTAAACGACTTAACAGTTTTTGGAATGATTTTCTTTGCATAATTTATGTGAAAGATGAGATCAAAACTCCATTTAGTTGATGTTCCTCCCTCTACTTCAATTTTTTGTAAGAGGAATGGTTCTTCTAATTGATCTCATGTTGTTCTTGAAATATAAAATATATAATGATATATTGCCAGATATTAACTATAGATTTTTGAAGTGTATTCATTTACAACCAAATATTTTCTAAAATACTTTTCTTTGCATCTGTCTTTGCTAGGAGCTGAGATCATCGTGTGGCTGTGTATTCACTTGGGTCCATGTGTTTGGTAGAAACTTGAATCCAAAGGTGACATAAAAATAACCTTTTTCAAAATGAGGTATTTTAAGGAGAACATTTTAATGTATAATGCGTCTTTCACCTAATAAGAATATTCATGTTCAATACATGTTGATATAGATCTCCATGCTATTTATATTCATATTATGGCAGTATGTAAAGTTGACAATTTTTTTAATACCTATGCCATTTGGTATCGAATTTTCTTACAAATTTTTATGCTAGTACCATTCTAGTATGTGAGATTGCATATACTTGGCTAACTCTAGTCGAACTGCAATTATTTTTGGGTTGTTCCAATGTTTTCTTGTATCACGAAATTTCACACCATAGGAACCCCCCCACCCCAAAAGGATACAATGTTTCAGATTCCCAGTAAAATTTGTCATTTCCCCAGAGCAATTTTGCAAAAAATTCAAAAAAAAATCCAGATTTTAACCTAAGGACTAGGTATGTAGTTAGAATACAAGGATGCACAGAAAAGTGAACAGTGTCTACCAAAGTATCCCCAACTAATGCCATTTCTTTTTTTGAATGTTCTCTAGTGAGGCTATGTAAAAAAAAAACTGAAGGAAAAATTAAAAATTAAAAAATCTTAGTTGTTTGTAATCCGTATAGATAACTGGACTGAAGTCAGGGTCTCTAAGTCAAAATTTAACATTTCCCTCCTGAGTAAATATGAAAAATAAAGTCTAAGAGATCTCACTCAAGAAGGTGAATGTACACTCTAGGTGCTGGTTCATCTTGACCCTCAATATGCTAGAGCTCACTGGCCATGCCAGTAGTAACCGGTCTGGGCTATCTTATCCTTAGCCATGTGGAGAATCTCCGGGCTAGTCTCAAGAGAACCTGGGTTTTCTTGAATATTCTTATGGCAAGGGACTAGTTGGTAAACCCATTTTCCAAGCAAAATGATCAGGAGAAAGGATTGATAGGACCTTGAGAAATGTTTAGTTAATAGTTTTAAGTTGGGACAATTTTCGTTCGATGGGGTAGTAAGAATTTAGGAAGCATTCTATTTTCAACAGCCGCACATCATGAACGTAGCTTTCGTTGTCACCATTTTTGCATCCAATGCAGGGAATTTCAACTCGTGATTTGAATGTGGGAATTTCGACCCATCGAGAGATAAAAGCAAGTAGTAGATAGAGAGAAGAGATCATCGAACAATTCCATATAAACAAGATTGGTCATCATCCTGCCAATCGGGCAAAAAACAAAAACATCATTCACACGCATAGCTCACGACAGAACTACATACAATTGGCCGTGGGTGAAGACATGTTCAGGCAAATAAATGCCAACGATTTTCATGGTCTAACCCTGCGCCTTATTAATGGTCATAGCGAATGCCAATTGCAAGGGGAACTAGTGCCTTTGTAGGGTGAATGGCCACTTCAAACATTTTTTTGTCGTGGTGATGCGCGGTATGTTGAAAATATTCCCCGCATGCGTGCCACCAATGATCTGCGCAACAATCAATCTACATTCTAAGCGCCAAATGATTAAACAGGTCCCATTTCAAAGTTCCGAGGCCGCATCGAGATTTCTCAGTAAAATAATAGGGACGCCAACTTTGAAGGCTAGGCAATGTGGTGGCATACTTGCCAAAGTAATGGTGTTGAGAAATTCTGTGCCAATCACCATAGCATGGTCGTCCCCCATTTCCATTTAGTCTGCCAACAAAAATACATGCTCTTGCTTGGGCACAGCCTCGGCGATCTGAGTGTTGAAAGAATTCATGACTGTATTTTTTTGTTGTTAGAATAGCTCGACCGTCCATGTATCCTTGGTTTGCTTAATGATTGTCAGGGCCGAGAAAATAGCATGGATGAGGGTATCTAAAAATGGCGCTTGATGGATTTCCGGGTATAAGGCGATCTCGACTCCAACTAAGGGTTCCATGTCAGCTTCCAGTGGAAAATGATCAATGATGGAAGACTTTTGGCCATTGCCAATTCTCAAAAGGTACTCAGCATACGATCTGGAGAGGGGATCGACATGCAATTTCATGTTTTCTGTGAAAGTCAAGACGCACACTTCACGCCACAAAACCGAACGTGAGAAGGCTAGATAAATAATTGTTGCCTGAGAACCTTTGGACATCACTGTCGGACATTATTGAAAATAACCTCAAAAAACAACCACTTTATCGCCAAAGAGCATTTTTGGGCACTGCATGATGTCACGTCCTTAACACAGTGTCGATGTTGTGCTGGAGCCTCATTCTAAATGATCAACTTTACTTCTCAAAGCAGCTCAGCAGAATCGCTCTGCACAGGTATCGAACACATTGAGTCCCTACCAATGGTAATTGGGATTTTGAAAACTAAATGTGAGGTCCGTCCACCTTCCAACAGGAGAATTAATATGTCGAAAGAGGCGACCTCGATGGCAACGTGTCTGTCTTGTTGAACTGATGCCAATAACACACTATATACAAAGGTTTTGCCTAAGCCACCTGGACCGTCTAAGAAAAATATTGCGCCTTCACCTTGGGCTACTACATTAAACATTGCAATAACTATTTCTTAGCAAATGTTGAGCCATAGGAGATTTTGGTCAACGTAGCCATGGAGAATGTCTCTATCATAGTCAAGCACCATAGTCAATTGAGGATTAACACGCAACAATTTCTCAGGCGACAAAACAAGCGGCATTTCCAAAAAGTCGTGCAAGCCTTTGTTTGTCAACGTTAATTTGGCCTCGAAGAGTAGTAGGGTGTTGTTATAGGCATCCTCAGCAATGCTTCCATTCGTGATGCGTCGATGTCGCGTATCATGCAACATATCATCTCAATATCTTTCCCATAACACTTCCAAATTCAAAAGAGAACATAATAGTAAGAAAGTCACTAAGAGATTCCCTAGCCTCTTTGCATCTTGATCAATACATGCTTCCCACATGCACGTGTCCCATTTTGTGTCATCTTGCAGTAATCCCAATGCTCCGCAAATAGCTTGAAATATCAGATGCTTTGTGTCGTAAATAGCCCAGAGATGTTCGTAAGAGGTTGCATCCGGTACGATAGTAAATAAGAGGTGGAGGAAGAAGTGTTCATTAGTAATAGGATGTACGAAATACATTTGCCCAATAGCTTTTTCTCCTCATTGTCGAACCGACCAAACTTTTTCTTGAATTTTCCAAACATGATTAGCAGGGAAATCCGCATACACCACGTTTCGCCCATCCACATTTTGAGCCTTATACACAAAGTAGGCGGTCAAGGTGGTTCTCTAGCGAGTAGCACACTCCGCCACAACAACCAAATCTTCATTTTCGTTAAAAACTAACGTTGTGCTCTCTTGGCAAATGAACAACTAATGGAATGATAAGTGGCCATTTTGGATGTTTTTTGAATGAAAGTAAGGAATCAACCCCTTTAGCAACGCTCAAATATTAAGCGTCAATGTATTACTAGATCTTGTTTGTTGGACCAGCGATCACCACTACAACACAGTTAGGACCTTTGTAAACATATTTAAAAAGGTATTTGACACTCTGAATACCGACGGACACCTCAACATTAATATGTGCATTAAACATCTTGGTAAGGTAGGGGTTGTGGGGCACCACCCATCGGTTGTCATACGTAAAGCCATCTAGAGTCTTTCGAAACATTCAACCATCGTTTCATTGATGGTAGACAAGGTAACTATTTTTCCCTTGTGTTGTCTCCTTGGAGAAAACTCATGGATAACATTTCTTGCATACACCGTTGACCATGCAGGGTGCGTTGGGATATTCTTTACTGCACGGTCCATGTAACAAACATTTTGTGATCATTTGAAAAAGAGGTGCATTCTTTGGAAGAGGAAGCTCTGTTGACACCAAGCGATCTATGTCTTCGGTTGTGGAAATTTTTTGCTTTGGAGAAAAAATAAGAAGCAGATGGATGTGAGGTAGGCCTCGTTTCTAGTATTCCCTTGTTTAGATGTTCCCAATAACTTTGGCAAACCATCCAATTTTTTCCACTCTTTTAAAAAGGGCTTTCACCTTCATATAAAATACGCAGTCGACCAAATCTAGATGGTTAGAGGCTATTTGGCTGGGCTCAATCTCCGCGACAATTTTCTGCTAATTCAGGTTGTAAGTGAATGTGAGAAAGACGTCTAAAATTTTTTTGTTCTGCACAATAGCCATCGCATCTTGACATGCTTACATCATGAAACGTGGAAAACCATGACATGAAGCTAGGAGAATAATTCGTTGACCCACTTTTGCAGGATCTAATTGAACATCATGTTCGACCATATCTGCCAACCCTTGGTAGAGTTCCACATGAAGTTGATCTTGGTTTAGCACCAAAAAATTAAAAGTGTTTTGCTTTGTCTTAGCAACAACATTGATGATATACTGCTGAAAAAGGCGACCACCGAGATGTAGAACGGAGAGTTCGTCGTTAAAGTGCACTCTTTGTGCGTAATAAGTCGCCATCGAGACCGTTGTGCGTGCTCTATCTTGATTATTCTATAGTTGCAAATTTTTAGACCACCCATCCTCCTTGGTGAAGAAAAGCAGCGGGTATTATAAAGGATCGTAAGAAAGTGTTAACTTGTTCATCCGCTGTAAACCACCTCCATATCGCCAATGTACAATGACATCACGATTTCCAACCTCTCCTGGCTTGCCAAGAATTATCATTGCAACTTCGTTTGTTGTAGGGACTTGTAATGGCAAACATTTCCATTTCCCGGGGTATAGCCAGCTATAATGCAAATGTGGACCTCCTCTGCAGGGTTTGCGGCAAGACGGTTGGTTACACAAATGAAGACATTTACATAAGGATTGACACACCCAAGGATCGTGCGAAATGTCATAAAATGCATTAGGCTTAGACTAGTTCTGCATTTGTCAATTTGGACCCTTGTTTGCTGCATCATGCACATAGGCCTGAAAAAAGCATGGCAACTGCCCTTTTGCGGGTTCCATACCACCAATCAAATGGTAGAATCTTCCTTGCACTTTGTAGGTATGCACTCCTAGTTCAAGCTCGAAGCCCACACTCTGGACCCTTGTGGATGTAAATGCGAATGCAACATTATACAAATAGAAATGTTTACACAATTTGGCATTTTGTCGATCTTGTAACATCGCCATGTATTCTGGCGAGGTGCGAATAGGAGGCAAAAGAATTTTCCCTCAGGCATAACATTTATTATAGTGTGGTCTTCGAAAAGAGCCCCTGTGTGTTCTTCGATCCAGAAGCGAGGGCCACAATAGTTGCATTGTTCATTCAGACATCCGAGCACTTGTTAATCTACTTACACAGGGTACCGCAAATCTCACAGGGTCATGTGTTGTCCAACCTGAAAATGATCCTCTGCAATATCGGTCACACACTGTGTTTCCTCATGTTGGGCCCCATTACACGAAGCCCTTTTGAAAGCTACTATAGTGTAGCAGAATCTTTGACGTTCTCGAATAGTTGCTTGCCTTTCTTCATTGTTTGCATATGTGTGTGGCGCTCCAAGGCCTTGTCTACTATTCTTTCAATCGGAAGCAAATTGGAGTTAGGTTCTAAAAACACAATAGTATAACTTCATATTTAATTACCATTACAACAGGCGCAAGTCTAACCTCAAGATCAGCATATCCACAAGCAATGTGGTGGTCAGCAACATCCGTGTCATGCTCAATGCAAACTAAATGAATGTGGTCTACGCAAAGTGACCGTGTGTAAAGCGAACACGCTATGAACATCTCTTGGTCACAAAGGGCACAAATCAAAATCAAGTCCACCATCTTAAAAAAGAAAACAATGATAACCTTTCTAGAAAGGTATAGTAGGCATTGCGAACATCCTTCTGTTTATATCCATCTCTCTCCCTCTCCGTCTTTTAAAAGAGAAAACTAAAACAAAACAAAAAAAAGGTTGTATTAATCCTTAAGAGTGATGGATTTGCCCATGAGCTGGCTTAGTTCCTGTTCCAATCCATGCCAATCAAACCTAGCTGGATCACTGCACTCAGATGTAATAAAAACCATTAGATGAGAAAGCAAGGGGTGTCCATTACGTTAAAGGAGAGGAAGCCTATAAACTTAAATTGTACAAATGCTGGGAACATATATACATGCATGCATACATACATACATACATACTGACCTAATGGGAGATGAAAGCCAAATCTACTAATTTGGTGTCTATTTATTGTTCACATATGTACCCTTGCTCCCAAGTTCTTTTGTCAGAACACCATCTTGTAATATTGCATGTAGTAAATAGAAAAAATTCATCTAAATGTCCAATAGTTTAAAACAATTTTACATCTTGACCAATGGTGCTTATAATGTTCATGGATTCTTGAGTGTTTGCTAAGAAACTATATTTTATGTTCCAAATACATATGCCACCAGAAGATTAATTGGTGCTCTTGATTGAAACCAAAAATATTTAGTTGTCTTCTTTAATTTGTTCTTTAAAAAGAATTGAAGAAATGCAAGTGTAGTAGCACCATGAAAATGTATACTTCTAGAGTAATCCACTTCAAATCCCTCGATATCCAACTCCTCTCCAAATGTCTACATACATATTTTAAACAAATAAAACAACTTGGTCATTATTCACTGCTTTGCAATCTCAAGTTTTAATGTTTATGGGATCTCTATACTAGTACTGACAATACACCAAAAACATTGAGTATTTGTATGCATGATAATGACAATGATGGGTTCTTCAAGTTTACATACCTTAGACACTGTATCCCTTCTTGGCAGTGCTTTTGCTCATCACTAGCCTTGTGTTTACGGCTTCATTCTTCATGTAAAAAAACTCTCTATTCATTGTTGTTCTCTTTAGTGTTTGTGTTTTATGTCTCTTTGCACAAGAGCCCATCCAAAGAATTGCTTACTTGCTTGCTTGTGTGCCGAAACTCTCTGAACATGTTTAAGTGAAAAAAAAGAAAAAACAACAACAGAAAGGAGAGAAAGAAGGACGGTGGTGTTTGTTATTCTATTTATTGTTCATGTTAAGAAGTTTGCCTTAGCTATTATAGTTAATATTTGGTGTGTCCAAATGATTGGTGTAACAAAGTTTATTATAGTGACTTTTTTTGGAGTGATGGGCCAATCAAATTGGCACGTCACCAAAAAAAAGAAAAGTAAAAACCTTGGGAGGCACCTCATCTAATTAATATGAAAGGTGACTATGTCCCCAAATTTATTTCCCTGCCATTAACCTAGGCCAAAAAGGTAACTAACAGTTTTAGAAATAGAAATTGCATGCAACCTATTGCAACCCCACTTTGGGGCCAAGTGTGAAAATGCAACTCACACTCCCAAAAGTGGGAAAATGGAGTCCTCTGGGACTCCCAAAAATTCAGAAGACGATTTGAGGGGTCAAATCTCCTTGCATTGGTGCGTTCTTTATATCAATGAAAAGGTCTTGAAGTGTAGATGCCCAAAATGGCCTCGCATGGGCCATTTGGACATCTGTAGCCCAAGTTGTGGGCAATAGAAGGGCCGGGAGTCAAACTGCCAATTTGACTCCCGACCACAAAAAGTCGGGAATCGACCTCTTCCTAACGGCGCTTCAAGGAGTGCGACATGACGTTGGAAAGCTCTTAACAAGAGCTACAACTTTGGTTCAGACCTCGCCCCAATCCGAGTTTCGGGTGAGGAGCTACGAGCATCCAAAGTCCCGGGATTCCAACCCGAGACAGTTTCGGGACTCCAACTTGGGAGTCCCGGGAAAAATAGCTATTTGGATGTAGCCTCGACAGAGAGCTGCAAAGTATACTATATGGGGGAAGGTGGTGGCTTCCCCCGAGTCCGGGCCATGGTGAGTCTTGTGTGTCAAAGTGCCTGTGACTTGTTCCAACACCCAAGGGTGTTCCCGAATGCTAACTAACCCTCTTGTGGTTGGTTTTGGATGCAGATTCGAGCTTGATAATCTAGTCCCTCTTCCTAGTCTAATCCCGGGACTTCTAGCACACCCCTCTACCCCTTTTTAGTGCTGGAAGTCGGGAGTGACCTTCAAGTCCCAACTTTCCGCAACTCTACATAGTTGGACCTTCAAGTGAGTTCAACAAGGGGCTTGGGAGTGTGTCACAACCAATGCGAAGGTGCAACATCCACTCAAGGGCCCTAGCATTTTAATTTGGGTTGTGGGGCCAAGGGGGAGAGGTTTTTTTTTTTTTTTTTTTGAGTTGTTGATGTGTTCTTACCATTTCTCCAAGTTGTTCCCCAAGTTCTCAATGTGTCCCCCAAGGATGTTCCTAATAACACCTGATTTCAAACCCATATATTTTGCCCAAAATCCTCCCCTTTTCACCTATATACTTAGGGTGTTCGTTGTGATGGGTATTAGCCCAGGCGAAAATTGTGATGAACCCTCTTGAGGAAAGAAATTCATCTAGCCAATAGGAAGTGCAATCATGTTCTCAAGGTGCCTTGATTTTTTTCCTTTTAAGTTTTGGGTTTAGGGTTGGGAGGTTGGAAAGGAGGTTTATTTTTCAAGTTGTACTTGGTGTGGAAAAAGGACTGTCTAGTGTCCACTTGAACACTGGACATTAAACTTTCCATGCAAGTTTTATTAGGGGCGGCGGGGGTGAGGGGGGAGGATTTATTTTCCTTTCAACCAATAGGAAAGGCCAAGGTGCCTTGCTTTTATTTCTTTTGAGTTAGTGGGGGGGGGGGGACGGAAGATTTTTTTTTTCAGTTTTCCTTGTTTCCTAATGTGTTCCCACAATGTTCATTTAAATTCCTAATGGGTTTCCGAAATGTTCCCCAAGTACACAATGTGTTCCCCAACATGTTCTTCGTATAAACACCTCATTTTTAGCCCATGTGTTTTAGCAAATGTCGTTTTCTTTTCACCTATATAGGTGGGCCCAAGGGGAGGAACTATATAAATCAAAACAGAACCTTCTGTTTTCAGGAGCCTACATAGTTTCATTTTTTTGGGAGCAATGGGCCAATCTTCTTGCACATAAGAGTGTAGTGCATGAGTTGGCAAATGAGCCCTCCCACTAAAGGTTGGCAAAGACACTATTAATTTAGTGGGCTGCTGCTCGTGATTGGGATGTAGGGCCCACATACTTCCACTCATGACTTTCAAGGGAAGGGGGGGG
>Ga0209611_10000478_pt1 | contig 59722 bp, 54 predicted proteins | sample S1TSphgellanicum_3_FD_187693 | JGI IMG/M metagenome (GOLD analysis project Ga0209611, IMG submission 187693) | Host-associated microbial communities from peat moss isolated from Minnesota, USA - S1T2_Fc - Sphagnum magellanicum MG (SPAdes) (version 2) | ecosystem: Host-associated > Plants > Peat...
GGATGCGGGCGTGTCAGCTACGCCAACAGCTGTTCGTTCCGCGGAAACCAAGTGCCGCACCTCGTGATCCAGACGGCATCCGGTCCGGTCACGGTGATGGTGTTGCTGCACGAGCACGTGGCCCGCTCGAAGCGCTTCGATGAGCAGGGCTACCGCGGCGTCATCGTGCCCGTGGCCGGCCACGGCAGTCTCGCCGTCCTGACACGCGGCGCATCGGTCGATTCTGCCGCCGTCGAACGTATTGCGCGACGTGTGCAGGAGGCGATCGTTTATTAGATGCCGACCTCGCCGAGCAGGTCGATGAGACGCCGGACACTTGCCGCCAGCGTCGGGTGATCTGCTTCGAAGTGCACGGCGACGCCTTCCAAGCGCTCGGTCAGCGACGCGCGCGCCGCCGGCGAATCGGCGGGTTCCAGGGTCAAACGATGGACTTGGTGCAGCGTGTCGCCGAGCGTCTCCGGAACCCTAGGGTTCGATTGCAGGGCGGCCGTCAATTCCATGTGCAGCTTGGCCGCATGTTCGCGAACAGACTGGTCGTCCGAAGAATTCTCGCCCATTTGCCGGTTCCTTTTATGCTGGTGAACTGCGCAGAAAGCCGCTCGTTGCGGGCATCGCGCTGCAGTGCGCCGCTTCGCGCCAGCTCGTGACGGCGCCATCGCGCAGGGTCTATTGTGCCACTCGTTCGGCCGTCAGGCGTCCTACTTCCACGTAGCCTGCTCCGGGCGCCGCGATTGCTTGATGGATGGCGTCGTAGGCGGAGCGCAAGTACGAGTCCGCCCCGAAGGGTGGGTTCACGATCATCAAGCCGCTGCCGGCGAGGCCTACTCCGGCATCATCCGGATGGACGGCAAGGTCCGCGAACAGCATCTTCGGAATGCACAGCGCCGCGAACCGAGCATGCACCCTGCTGCGCTGTGCGGCGCTGCGGATCGGATACCACATCAAGAAGATTCCGGTGGGCCAGCGCCGATACGCCTCCTCGAACGCCCGCAGCATCTGTTTCAACTCATCGAGACTTTCGTAGGGCGGATCGATCAAGACCAGCCCGCGCCGTTCATCCGGCGGCAGCGAGGCCTTGAGGGCCGCATAGCCGTCGCCGATTTCGGTACGCACCCGGCCGGACGATTCGATCTCGCGCCGGGCGGCGCGCGCCTCGGCGGGCATCAATTCCACGAACAGCGCGCGATCTTGCGCGCGCAGGCGGGCGGCGATCAACGCCGGCGAACCGGGATAGCGCGCCAGACGCTTGCCGCGGCGCGCGCCGATGGCGGAAAAATAACCGGCGAGGATCGTCTCGCCAATGCTGTTCTCGATCAACCGCTGCACGCCGCGCTCCGCTTCGCCGGACTTGTGCGCCTCGGCGGCCTGCAGGTCGTAGTAGCCGCGGCCGGCGTGGCTGTCGATCGCAAAGAACGCCGCATCCTTGCGCCGCAATGCGTCGAGGCAGTAGAGCAGGCCGACGTGCTTCGACACGTCCGCGAAATTGCCGGCATGGTAAATGTGTTTGTAATTCATCGCACCGGCGCCTCAAAGGGGGCGGCGCTATCCGGAAGAGCCCAATTCGGTGAGGTAGTCCCTCGGGCGCAGGAAGTCCCGGTACAGACGCTCCTCGGGCGACCGCGGCTCAGGGTGCCAATCGTAGTCCCAGCGCGCCAGCGGCGGCATCGACATGAGAATCGATTCGGTGCGGCCGCGGGATTGCAGGCCGAACAGCGTGCCACGGTCGTAGACCAGGTTGAATTCCACGTAGCGGCCGCGCCGGTAGAGCTGAAAGTGGCGTTCTCGCTCGCTGAACGTCAGACTTTTGCGGCGCTCGATGATGGGAATGTACGCGGGCAGAAAATGATCGCCCACGCTGCGCAGCAGGGAGAACGATGAATCGAAGCCGCCGTCGTTGAAGTCGTCGAAGAACAGGCCGCCGACACCACGCGTTTCATTGCGATGCGGCAGGAAGAAGTAACGGTCGCACCACGCCTTGAAACGCGGGTAAGTGTCCGAGCCGAACGGCGCACAGGCGGCCTCGGCCGTGCGATGCCAGTGCAGCACGTCCTCGTCATACGGATAGTAGGGCGTCAGATCGAAGCCGCCGCCGAACCACCAGTGCGCGGGGCCGGCCTTCGGCGAGGCCAGTAGAAAGCGCACATTGCAATGCGTGGTCGGCGCGTGCGGGTTCCGCGGATGAAACACCAGAGACAGGCCCATGGCTTCGAAAGGCGCGCCGGCGATCTCCGGCCGAGCCAGGGATGCGGACGGCGGCAGCTGGCCGCCGAAGACATGGGAGAAAGACACGCCCGCCCGCTCGAATACCGCGCCATCGCTCAGAATACGGCTTTCGCCGCCTCCGCCTTCCGGCCGCGCCCACGGATCGCGGCGGAATCTGCCGCCGTCGATCGCTTCCACCGCTCCCGTGATGCGGTCGTGCAAATCGTTCAGGTAGCGCTTGACCGCGGATGCATCCATGGAGGTCAGGAATTCTTCTGGACGGCGCTCTTCTGGACGGCGCCTTTCTGGGCCGAGATCTTCTGGGGCGAGACTTTCTGGGCAGACCCCTGCTGGGCAGACCCCTGCTGGGCAGAGCCCTGCTGGGCAGAGCCTTGCTGGGCAGAGCCTTGCTGGTGGGTTGAGGTCTGTTGGGCCGAGGTCTTCTGAGCCGAGATCTTCTGTACCGGATTCTTGCGCGACGCGCGCTTGGTCTTCGCAGTCTTGCTGCTCTTCGGCGGCGCGTCAGAGGGGGCGGGCGCTTTCTTGTCGGCGCTCGCCTTGGCTCCCTTGGCGGCCAGTCGGGCCGGAGCGGCACCCGCGGCGCCGTCGGCCGCGCCGCGCCGGCCGCTTCGCGGTGCCGCTTTGGCGTCCAGGGCGGCGTTCGCGGGGGGTGCCTTGGGTGTTCCCGGTGCGCCCTTGGCCTTGCCGTTCTTGCGACCCCACTTGCCGAAGGTACGCACCGGTGCGGCGGCCAGCAATGCCTTGCATTCCTCGAGGGACAGGCTCTTCGGCTCCTTGTCCTTGGGGATTTTCGCATTGCGCGACTTGTCGGTGATGTAGGGGCCGTAGCGGCCGTTCAACACCTGAATGCCGGCGTCGGGAAAATCCAGAATCAGCCGGTTGGCATCCGCGATCTCCTTTTCGCGGATGACTTCCAATGCGCGCTCGGGGGTGATTTCGTAGGGGTCGTCGGTTTTGAGCGATACGTACTTGGCCCCGTACTTCACATACGGTCCGAAACGTCCGACGTTGGTGGAGATCTCCTCGCCCGCCGCGGTGACTCCCAGCTTGCGCGGCAGCTTGAATAGTTCCATGGCATCGGCATGCGTGATGGCATCCATCTTTTGACCGGGCCGGAGGCCCGCAAAGCGCGGTTTGTCCGCGTCGTCCTTGGTGCCGATTTGCACGAACGGTCCGAATCGCCCCATGCGCACGCTCATCGGCTTGCCGCTCACCGGGTCCGGCCCCAAGTCGCGCGCCTGCGCGACTTCTTCGCGGCTGACCGAGGTTTCCGTGTGATTGACGAGTTCGATGAACGGCTCCCAGAACTTCTCCAGCAGCGGGACCCATTCCAGTTCGCCGCTCGCCACCGCGTCGAGTGAATCCTCCATTTTCGCGGTGAAGTCGTAGTCCACGTAGGTGGTGAAGTACTGCGTCAGAAAGCGGCTGACGATCTTGCCGATGTCCGTCGCCGTGAAGCGCCGGCTCTCGATATCCACGTACTGACGGTCGCGCAACGTGGAAATGATGGAGGCGTAGGTCGACGGCCGGCCGATGCCGTATTCCTCCAGCGCCTTGACCAGCGATGCCTCGGAGAAGCGCGGCGGCGGCTCGGTAAAATGCTGTGTCGGGACGACCGACTCCAATTTGACGCGGTCGCCCGGCTGCAAGGGCGGCAACACGTGGTCCGAGTCGTCCTGCACGGCGTCGTCCAAGCCTTCCTGATACACGGAGATGTAGCCGGGCTTCACCAGGGTGGAACCGTTGGCGCGCAGCAGCGTGCGCCGGCCGTCCTGCTCGCCGGCCACCATGTCCACCGCGACCGTATCGAATACCGCTGGCGCCATTTGACAGGCCACGGTGCGTTTCCAGATCAACGAATAGAGGCGGAACTGATCGGACTCCAGCTTCGATTCGATGTCGCCGGGAAGAATGTCGACGGCGGTGGGACGGATCGCCTCGTGCGCTTCCTGCGCGTTTTTCGATTTGGTGCGGAAGACCCGCGGCTCGTCGGCGAGCCCCGCCGCGCCGTACAGCCGCACGATCGCATCACGGATCTGTCCGATCGCCTCCTGCGCGAGATTGAGGGAGTCGGTGCGCATGTACGTGATGAGGCCCACCTGTCCCTCGCCGATGTCGACGCCCTCGTACAGCTGCTGTGCGACGCGCATGGTTTTCTGCGCGCTGAAGCCGAGTTTGCGGGCCGCTTCCTGCTGCAGGGTCGAGGTCGTGAAGGGCGGAGCGGGATTGCGCTTGCGCTGCTTGCGGTCGACGTTCGTTACCGTCAGCCGGCCCTGGGCGGCCTCCACCAGGGTGCGCTCCACGTCGCGCGCCTGCTGTTCGGTCGTGAAGCTGAACTGCTCGACCTTGACGCCCTGGTACTCGACCAGCTTGCCAGGGAACTTTTGCCCGGCATGCTCGAGCGCCGCATCGATTGACCAATATTCGCGCGCCACGAAAGCGCCGATCTCATCCTCGCGCTCGCAAATCATGCGCAAGGCCGGGCTTTGCACACGACCCGCCGAAAGGCCGGGGCGCACCTTCTTCCACAGCAGCGGCGAGAGGTTGAAGCCCACCAGGAAATCCAGGGCGCGCCTCGCCTGCTGCGCGTTGACCAGATCGACCGACAGGTTCCGCGGACTCGCCATCGCTTCGCGGACCGCGTTCTTGGTGATTTCGTAGAACACCACGCGCTGCACGTCCTTGCCCTCGAGTTCGCCATTGGCCTTCAGCAGCTCGTACAGATGCCAGGAAATGGCTTCGCCCTCGCGGTCGGGATCGGTGGCCAGATACAACGCCTTGCTTTTCTTGAGCGCGCGCGAGATGGCGTCGACGTGTTTCTGATTGCGTTCGACGACCTGATACTTCATCGCGAAGTGGTTCGCCGGGTCGACGGCGCCCTCTTTCGGCACGAGATCGCGCACGTGTCCGTAAGAGGCCAGAACTTCGAAGTCCTTGCCAAGGTATTTCTTGATGGTCTTCGCCTTGGCAGGCGACTCCACGATAACGAGGTTGCTGCTCAATGTCGTCAGTGCAAGGCGTCGGAGCGCTCTTCGAATACCAGGTCTTCCATCTGCGCGTAAGCGGACTCCTGTCCGGGTTGGCTGAAGAGCACCATCAGGACCACCCATTTCACCTGTTCAATGTCGATTTCATCGGCCTCGAGCGCCATCAGACGGTCGATCACGAGTTCGCGCTGCGTCCCGGACAATATGCGCAGGTTCTCCAGATACAGCAGGTAGCCGCGCACGTCGGTGTCGAACCGGAGCAGCTCCTGGCTGCTGAACACCCGCACCGCGCGTGCGGTCGCCTCCGCGACCTTGCCGAGCTGCTCGCCCGACAACCCGTCGAGCCACTCGAGGGCCCTGTCGATTGCGGGTTCCGCGAACCCCGCCTTGTCCAATTCGAGCTTGAGCACCGCTTGGTCCGGACGCGGCGCATCGTCGCCGCTCATGTAATTCTCGAACAGATAGATGAGCAGATCGAGAACGTTATCTTTCACCTCCGGCTCCTAAAGACTCGGGAGTAGCGGCCCCCCGGGGCGGCCTGAACGTGGCCTTCGAGCTCGAGGATCAGCATCATCGAGGACACGGCATCAGCCTCGAAGCCGGTTCTCTCGACCAATCGGTCCAAGTCCGCCGGATCAAAGCCGAGCGCATCTAACAAGATTTTGTGACCCTTGTCCATGCCCGTGCTCGGGTCGGCGCTCGCCGTGGGGCCGGAGGTGCGCTTCGAACCGTGCGCGGAACGGCGCGGGGAACCGCGTGGGGAGCCGCACGGGGTAGATGCCGAAAACTCCAAAGCCCTCAATATGTCATGCGCCGTTTCGGTCAGCCCTGCGCCCTCGCGGATCAGCTCGTGGCAGCCGCCGCTCAAGGGATTGTGGATGGAGCCCGGCACCGCGAACAGCCTGCGGCCGAACGCCCGGGCGAAGCGCGCGGTGGTCAATGAGCCGCTGCTGCGTGCCGCTTCCACCACCAGCGTCCCCAGACTCGCGGCGGCAACGATGCCGTTACGCTGCGGGAAGTTTCCGCGCCGCGGGACCGTGCCCAAGGGAAAGGAGCTGATCAGGGCGCCTTGCTGTCGGATTTGCTCACGCAGCGAGCGGCTGCCGCGCGGGTAGACGATGTCGGCGCCGCACCCGAGGACCGCGATCGTCACTCCGTGTGCCGCGAGCGCGCCTCGGTGAGCCGCACTGTCTATCCCCGCGGCGAGTCCGCTGGTTATGGCAAGACCGTGATCGGCCAGCTGTTCGCTGAGCTCATGCGCGGTGGCCTGACCTTGCGGTGTGGGATTGCGGCTGCCGACCACCGCGAGTTGAGGGTGGTTCAATACGGCCGTGTCGCCGTCCACATAGAGCGCCAGCGGGCAGCGGGGGACAGTGCGCAACAAGGCCGGATAGCGTGGGTCGTCGAACGGCACGAGGTGGTGGTGTGGCCGATCGAGCCAGTTGCGTTCGGCCGCGCTCACCGCGGGCGCACATGACAAGAAGCGGCGCGCCGCCGCAGCCAGTGCGGCGTGCTCGCGCGCCGCGTCGGACGCCTCGATCAGAGCGCGGGCCGACCCGAAAATTCCGAGCGCCCGGCGCAGGCTGGCAATATCGAGTGCCGGTGCGCGCGTCAGCGTCACCCAGGCACAGCATTCGGGTACCGACGGCATCCGTGCAAGTATCGGCCAAAGGCGCCTCGCCGCCGCCTTCGGAAGCCGGTGGCAACGACCAGATTTGCGATTCCCTGAGGGCACGGCAGCCGGATTGCGCGGCGCGCCGCAAGACGTCCGCGGCACGAAGGCGAGGCGCCTTGCGACTAACGATCAGACGCCGATCTGCGCCTGCCGGGTCCGAGAGGCGGCTACGGTAGGGACGGCTACGGGTTCTCGACTCGATCGGCGACGCGAATCAGGTTGGTGGCTTCCATGATCAGCCCATAACTCAGGTGGTCGAACGTCTTGAACACCATGAAGGTGCCGCTGCGCTCGTCGGGCAGGCGCACCTTGGGCGAAAACAGCCGCGAACCGGTGTTCAAAAAGCCCCGGTTGGCGGTGTCGTGCACCACGTCGCCGGCTTGAAACACCGCCAACACGTTGCCCGGCGCGAGACCGTCGGCGGCGCCACGGTTGATCACCACCACCTCGTACTGCCCGATCACCGTCACTCCGTTGGTGACGGCCATGATGCGGCCGTCCGTCTTGGTCTTCGGCGCGCTCGGAACGAAATCCAGCGGCACATCCACCCCGCCGGCGAATAATTTGTCGCCCGGTTCGGTTTCACGGCTCGATTCCGTCATGATGAGCGTGGCGGGGTCGCCGCTGCGAGTGATGTGGCCGGCGCCCGTAAAGATGCCGTCGTAGCCCACGATTCTATTGTCGTCCGGGTCGCGCAGCGCATCCCCGACCCGCACCACATTGTAATGAGTGCCGAGCTCGGCGGGACTCGCGAAGCCGCGTGCGTACACCGTATCGCCCTCGGACGTCACCACGTGGGAGTCGCGCGAAGCCATGACGTAGGGGGCGGACTTGATCTGCTCCCGGGTGAGCACCGATGGTTTCGACATGAAGGCCGCGACGGTCTCGTAGGGAATGGTCGTGACGGCGGCCTGCAGCGGCTCGCTGCGGATGCGCGGTTCCGCGCGCGCGACGTCGCCGCGCTCGAGCTGGATCACCGGCCGCCCGTCGATGTAGACCAGGCGCAGCGTGTCGCCCGGATAGATCAGATGAGGATTCTGGATTTGCGGGTTGACCTGCCAGATCTCCGGCCAGAACCAGGGGTCGCGCAGAAACACCTTGGCGATGCCCCACAAGGTATCGCCCCGCTTCACCACGTAGCTTTCCGGTGCATTCGGATTGACCGCGACCGCTCCCTGGCCGGCCTCGGTCGAGGGTGCGGTTGACGGGCCGGCGTCGATCGCGGCCTCCATGGCGGTTCGATCGTCGCCGACCGGCACCCCTTCGAAGGTCGGTTCCGCCGACGTCGACGGGGGTGAGACCATGGCGGGCGGCTCCGCGGCACATCCGCCGAACAGCGCCAGCACCGTGGTGAGGGCAATCAATCGATGACTAGCATGCATTCGCTTCGCTCCCTTGCGTCACAGCCTAATGGTGCCGGGCTGGCTGGTATACTGCCGGCCTGCCGTCCAAGACTGGGACGTATCGCCCGTTTCTGCCGTTTGGCAACGCCTAACGCGCTGCCGCAACTGGCATTAAGTTAAGCAGCCTCGGAACTTTAGCAACATTCTCCAGCCAAAAACACGACATCCCTCTCATAACTCCCATGACAAAGCTGGCAATTCTCGAGTACCCCGACCCGCGGCTGCGAAACCAGGCGGAAGCCGTCCGGAGCGTAGATGATGCGGTGCGTCAATTGGCGCAGGACATGCTAGAGACCATGTACGCGGCGAAGGGGGTCGGGCTGGCCGCGACCCAGGTGGATGTGCCCAAGCGCCTTATCGTGCTGGATGTGAGCGAGACCCGTGACCAGCCGTTGGTGCTGATCAACCCGCAACTCGTGCAGCAGGCAGGTTCCGAAGCGGTGGAGGAAGGCTGCTTGTCCGTCCCCGGCATCTACGAGAAATTGTCGCGCGCCACGCAGATCCGCGTCCGCGCCTTGCGGCTCGACGGCAGCGAGTTCGAAATGGATGCGGAGGGGCTTTTGGCGGTCTGCATCCAGCATGAAATGGATCATCTCGATGGCAAGCTGTTCGTCGATTACCTGTCCGAGCTCAAGCGACAGTTGATTCGCAAGCGGCTGGAGAAGGAGCGAAAGCAACGATCCACCGGCAGTGAACGGCGCGCACCGCTCGGCGTACCCGCGCCGGGACGCTCCGCGCCGGCTCTCTAAGATTCTTGAGCACGAATCCTCCTCCCTTCCGGCTGGCTTTCGCCGGCACCCCTGAGTTCGCCGTCCCGGCGCTCGACAGGCTGCACCGGACACAGCGCATTTGCGCCGTGTTCACCCAGCCGGACCGGCCGGCCGGCCGCGGACAGCCGCTGCATGAGAGCCCCGTGAAAGCGCACGCCGCGCTGCTTGGTTTGAGCGTGCACCAGCCGGTCAGCTTCAAGGATCCGGAGCCGCTCGCGATATTGCGCAGCCTCGAACTCGACGCGCTGATCGTGGTCGCCTATGGATTGATTCTGCCGCCCGCGGTGCTGCACACTCCGCGCCTCGGCTGCATCAATATTCACGCCTCGTTGCTGCCGCGATGGCGGGGCGCAGCGCCCATCCAGCGCGCGCTGCTCGCCGGCGATGCAGAGACCGGCGTCACCATCATGCGCATGGAGGCGGGGCTCGATACCGGCCCCATGCTCGCGGCGAGCGCCATCCAAATCGGCGCAGACGATACCGCCCAATCCTTGCACGACCGGCTGGCTGTCCTCGGTGCCGGACTGCTCGACGAAACCTTGGGGTGCCTCGCCCTCGGCGGCGTCCAAGAAACGCCGCAGCCCGCGCAAGGGGCGACTTACGCGGAGAAGATCACCAAGACGGAGGCGCCGATCGATTGGCATCAAGACGCCGCTGCCGTGTCGCGCCGCGTCCGCGCATTCAATCCCTGGCCGGTCGCCGAGACGCGCTTCAACGGGCTGCAGCTGCGTATCTGGGAGGCGGCAGCGCGCGGCTCGACGGCGTCGGCCCCTCCCGGGTCGGTACTCGCCGCCACGCAGGACGGAATCGACGTCGCCTGCGGCAGCGGCGTGCTGCGCATCCATCGCCTGCAGCTGGCCGGGCGACGAGCGCTCGCGGCGCATGAATTCATCTTGGGGCACCGGCTCGACGGTGCGCGCTTCACGCCGCCATGAACGGCGCGGAGGCCGGCGCGCGCTCCCTGGCGGCGCACGCGGTGGCGCGCATCCTGCGCGAGGGTGTGACGCTCGACGCGGCCTTGCAGGATGCGCTTGCGGCGGGCGACCCGGCGCTCGCGCCGGCGGTGCGCTCATTGAGCTATGGAGCGGTGCGCGGCTACTACCGCCACGAGGCCATCCTGGGACGCCTGCTGTCGGCGCCGGTCAGGTCGCTGGATTTCCTGGTGCGGGCGCTGTTGTCGGTGGCGTTATACGAGATCGAGGACGCCAGGACGCCGCAATATGCCGTGGTGGACGCGGCGGTGCGGACCGCCAAGAGCACCGACGCGGTGCGCGCCGCCGGTTTGATCAATGCCGTGTTGCGCCGCTACCTGCGCGAACGCCACACTTTGGATGCGGAGATTGCGCGCGATCCTGCGGCGCGCCACGCCTCGCCCAAGTGGCTGGCGGATCGCTTGCGCGCAGATTGGCCGGTGCGCTGGACGCAGCTGCTCGCCGCCGGTGACAGCCATGCACCCCTGTGGTTGCGCGTCGACACGCGGCGGATCGCCACCGAGGACTATCTTCGGCTGCTGAGCGCGGCCGGCATCGGCGCGCGCGCAGAACCCCGTGTGCCGGGTGCCGTCGCGCTCGATGTCCCGCGCGACGTGCAGGAACTGCCGGGATTTGCCGAGGGGCTCGCGTCGGTTCAGGATCTGGGCGCGCAGTGCGTCGCATTCCCCCTGGCGCTCGAGGCCGGCCAGCGCGTGTTGGACGCCTGCGCGGCGCCCGGCGGCAAGACTGTGCTGATTGCCGAGCGGCATCCGGATTTGCACCTCGTGGCAGTCGACATCGACCCGCGGCGCCTGACGCGGGTCGCGGAGAACCTGGACCGCGCGAGGCAGCGCGCAGAACTCGTCAGCGGCGACGCGGCCGAGCCTGCACACTGGTGGGACGGGGTTCCCTTCCACAGGATCCTGTTGGACGCGCCCTGCTCGGCACTCGGCGTGATCCGCCGCCACCCCGATATCCGCCTGCGTAAGTCCCCGTCCGATATCGACAAATTGCCGCGGTTGCAGCAGCGCCTGCTGCACTCGGCGTGGTCGATGCTGGCACCCCAAGGTCGGCTGGTGTATGCCACCTGCACCCTCACACGCAGCGAGAATCGCGACCTGGTTGCCGGGTTTCTGCGCAGCACTCCCGACGCGGCCGTCGTTCCGGCAGAGGAGTGGCGCGGCTGGCCGGATTTCGGCGAGGCCGATGAATGCGGCCGGCAGATTCTTCCCGGAGAGGCGGGTGCGGACGGGTTCTATTATGCTGCTTTGACAAAACGATGAACTCCTCCCGATCCAAGATCCTCGAATCCCGGTCGCGGCCGGCCGCGGGATTCGCGCGGCTGATCGTGTCGGCGGCCGCGGCGCTGCTGTGTGCCACGCCGCTGCTGGCGGATGGACTCGAGGGGCGATTCGAAGTCCGCTCCGCCGATCTGCAGATCCAGGACGGCGTGTATCACCTGAACGCGCACCTCGATCTGCCCATCGGCGAGGCGGTGCGGCGCGGACTCGCCGACGGCGTGCCGCTCAAGGTCGAGCTCGACCTCGACATCGAGCGCGTGCGCCAGCTGCTGCCGAACTCCCGGATCGCCGAACTGACGCAGCGCTACCACCTGCAGTACAACGCCGTCAGCGGGCATTACATCCTGCGCAACGACAACAGCGGGCAGCAAGAGTCGTTGAGCAGCGTCGATGCGGCCATCGAACAGCTGTCCGACGTGCGCGGCCTGCCGGTATTGGACAAGGCCCTGCTCACCGCCGACCGTCGCTATGAGGCCAGCGTGCGCGCCAAGGTCGACTACGGGTCGGTTCCCTTCAGCCTGCGGGTGGTCATGTTCTGGGTCAATGAATGGCATCGCGAGAGCGACTGGTACACATGGACGCTGCAGCCCTGATCCGCAGGCACGGCGCCACGGTGCTCGGCGGCAGCGGCGTCGCCCTGTGGCTGGCGGCGCTATATCTGCTCGCGTCGGCGGCGCAGAATTCCGCGGAGTTCGACCGCTGGATGCCGTGGATTCTGCTGATCAACATTCTCGGGCTGCTCACCATCTTCGTGCTGCTCGCGGGCAAGCTCACGCAACTGATCCGCGACTACCGCCGGCACATCCCCGGCTCGCGCCTCAAGGCGCGCACGGTGTCCATCTTCAGCGCCCTGGCGGTCGCTCCGATCCTGGTGGTCTATTACTTCTCCCTGCAGTTCATCCATCGGGGCATCGACAGCTGGTTCGAGTTGGAAGTCAGTCAAGACTTGAAGGACACGCGCGAGCTGTCGCATGCCGCGCTCGAAGTGCGGGTCCGCGAATTCCTGCAGCACACGGAGTTCGTGGCTCACACCTTGTCGGAGGGCTCGGACCTCGATCTGATCGCGACTCTGGATCGCGAGCGGCGCGAGAGCACCGCGCTCGAATTCACCATCGTGGGCCCGCAGGCGCAAATCCTCGCCACCAGTTCCGACCGGCCCATGGATACGCTGCCCGCGCCCGCCACCGGCGAGATGATGCTGCAGCTGCGGCGCGGCCGGCCTTACGTCAGCCTGGACACCGACTCGATCGGCGGCTATGTGATCCGCGCAGCGGCGCCGCTCGATGCCAACGGCAGCGGACCTGAGCGAGTGCTGGTCGCCCTGTATCCGGTGCCGCAGCAGTTGAGCCAGCTCGCCGACACGGTGCAACGCTCCTATTCGCAGTACGCGAATCTGGTGCAATTGCGCCGCCCGCTGAAAACCACTTTCGTGCTGATCCTGACCTTCGTGGTGCTGATGTCGCTGCTGGCCGCGGTATACGGCGCGTTTTTTGCGGCCCAACGCCTGGTGCAGCCGGTGCAGGACCTGATCGCCGGCACGCGCGCCGTGGCGAAGGGCAATTACGACACCAAGCTGCCGCTGCCCTCGCGCGACGAGCTGGGATTTCTGGTGACCTCGTTCAACGACATGACCAAGCGGCTGGCGCGCGCCCGCGAGGAAACGCGCCGCAGTCAGCAGACGGTGGAAGCGGAGCGCGCCGGTCTCGCCGTCATTCTCGCGCGGCTCTCCACGGGCGTGGTGTCGCTGGGCGCGGACTTGACCGTGCGCACCGCCAATCAGGCCGCGAGCGCCATCCTCGGAACCGATCTCGAAGCCGCCGTCGGCAAAGCTTTCGATGAGTCGATCAGCGGCAGCGTGCTGTTCACGCAGTTTCTGGCGGCGCTCAAGGTCCATCGGGTCGACGGGGAGCTGGATTGGCGCGAACAGATCGAACTCTCGTCGGATTCCGGCAGGCGGGTGCTGATGTGCGCCTGCACCGCACTGCCGAACGACCTGGGCGGCGCGCCGGGGGTGGTGCTGGTGTTCGACGACATCACGACGTTGCTGCAGGCGCAGCGCGATGCGGCGTGGGGCGAAGTCGCGCGCCGCCTGGCGCACGAAATCAAGAATCCCCTGACGCCGATCCAGCTGTCGGCGGAGCGCATGCGGCGCAAATTCCTGGGCAGCATGAATCCGCAGGACGCACAGATCCTGGAACGCGCGACCCATACCATCGTCGCCCAGGTCGATGCGATGAAGCAGATGGTGAATGCGTTCAGCGAGTATGCGCGCGCGCCCGACATGCATTTCTCGCGCTTCGACCTGAACGCGCTGATCACCGAAGTCGTGGATCTGTACCGGGCACAGGACAGCAGCGCCGACTTGAAGCTGCTGCTCAATATGCAGCTGCCGCAGATCTCGGCGGACCGCATCCGGATCCGGCAGATCCTCAACAACCTGGTCACCAACTCGCTGGAGGCGCTCGAGGGCCGCGAGGGGGCGCGCATCGAAATCGAGACCGACCTGGCCGAGGAAGGGTCCAAGCATGGCGCGTCCGCGGCGATCGTCGTGACCGACAACGGACCCGGATTTCAACGCGAGCTGATCGGCACCGTGTTCGACCCGTACGTGACGAGCAAGCCCAAGGGCACGGGGCTCGGGCTTGCGATCGTGAAGAAAATCGTCGAAGAACACGGCGGCCGCATCGAGGCGGATAATCAGCGCAGCGGCGGGGCCCGCGTGCGAATTCTATTGCCGTTGGGCGACGGCGCGCGCTCGGTGGGCGTGCGCGAGCCGCGCAAGGGCGAACACAGGAGAGAACGCGTATGACCGCTTCAAGAATACTGGTGGTGGACGACGAGGCGGATATCCGGGGGCTGCTCAAGGAGATCCTCTCGGATGAAGGCTACGAGGTGGACGTCGCGGCGGACGCAACCCAGGCCCGGTCCTCGCGCGCCACCCAGATCCCGGATCTCGTGCTGCTCGATATCTGGATGCCGGACACGGACGGCATCACGTTGCTGCGCGAGTGGTCCGTGACCGAAGGCTACGATTGTCCGGTGGTCATGATGTCCGGCCACGGCACGGTCGAGACCGCCGTCGAGGCCACGCGCCTCGGCGCCTTCGACTTCGTCGAGAAGCCGCTGTCGCTCACCAAGCTGCTGCGCACCGTGGAGCGGGCGCTCGACGCCGGACGGCGCAGGCGGTTGTCCGCGCGCGCCCAGGCGCCGACGATCGCGGTGCCGATCGGCAAGAGCAAGGTCACCCAGGCGCTGCGCGAGCAGGTGCAGCACGCCGCATCCAGCTCATCGCCGGTGCTGTTGCTGGGCGAACTCGGCTCCGGACGCGAGGCGTATGCGCGTTATCTGCATTCGCTGAGTGCGCGCGCCGCGAAGCCGTTCACGATGGTGGTTGCCGCGAGTCTGGGCGCCGACCCGAGCGCGGAGCTGTTCGGCATCGAGCGCGACGGCCGTTCCGAGCCCGGTGCATTCGATCAAGCCGCCGGCGGCACTCTGTACATCAACGGACTGGAGGATTTGAACAGCGCCGCGCAGCGGGCGCTGGCGGGCGCGATCGAGCAAAACGGCTACATGCGCGTGGGCGGCAGGCAGCATCTGCCGCTCAACGTCCGCTGGATCGCCTCGGCGCAGGACAATTTCGAGCTGCGCGCCTCTCCCGAGCCTTTCCGCCGCGACCTGGTGGCGCACTTGAACGTCATCACCCTGCGCATCCCGCCGCTGCGCGACTACGCCGAGGATGTGCCTGACCTGTTGCGTTACTACGTCGACCGCCTGGTCGACGATCAGCATCTGCCGCTGCGGCGCTTCAGTGTCGCCGCGCAGAACAGGCTGCGCAACTACCCCTGGCCCGGCAACGTCGCCGAACTCAAGAATCTGGTGCAGCGGGTGCTGGTGCTCGGGGCCGGCGAGGAGATCCGGCTCGAGGAAGTCGAGCGCGAGCTGGCGGTGAAGCTCGCGGTGGACGAGCCGCTGGTGAAGCAAGACCTGCTCGCGCTGCCGCTGCGCGAGGCGCGCGAGCAATTCGAACGTGCTTATCTGCAGCAGCAACTCCTGCTGTGCAATGGAAAAGTCGGACAGCTGGCCAAGCGGGTGGGGATGGAACGCACGCACCTGTACCGCAAGTTGCGGGCATTAGGCGTCGATTTTCGCCAATTGGGCGACGACTGATCGCGAAAGAGCATAAGGGAGACCGGATCGGAGGGGCAGTTTCCCCGCCTAGTCGGACACCCTGATCACCAGCACATCGACATCCGCCTGGTGCAGGATTTGGCGCAGCCGGTTCAGCTCGTCCAACTTGGAGATCGGCCCGATGCGGATGCGGTGCCAGGTATCGTTGTCGACCGACACCTTCTGCACCTTCGACTCGACGCCCTGCAGCGCGAGCTGTGCCCGCACGCGATCCGCGTCGGCGAAGTTCTTGTACGAGCCGGCCTGCAGCACATAGGTGCCGCGCCGCGTTTCCGGAACCGACTTGGTGTCCGGGTGCACATCCTTGTCCTTCTCCGGAACCAGGACCTCGAACTTCGGCAGCCGGTCGTAGAAGTCGTAGGATTTCGCCGGTTCCTCGGCGCTCGAATCGCCGGTTTCGGCGTCGGGGGCATCGCCGCCGCGCAGCCGTTTGCGGTCGGCTTTGGCGGTTTTTGCGAGCGGCGCGTCCAGCCGGTGATCCTTCAGATAAACGATACCGGCGACCGCGAGGCCCATGGCCAATCCGCATAGCAGGCCCATTCCGCCGGAAAAGCCGGTGCTCCTGCCGCGCCTCGGTTTGAAATCGCGCGCCACGGGCCCGCTACATGGTGTCGGGCGCGGATACGCCCAACAGCTTAAGGCCGTTGCGGATCACGGTCTGCGCCGCGAGCGCAAGATCCAAGCGCGCATCGCGCTGCGCGGCGTCGTCGACGATGAACTGGTGCGCGCTGTAATTCGTATGGAAGTCGTTGGCCAGATCCCGCAGGTAATGCACCAGGGTGTGAGGCGCGCGCTGCGCGGCGCACTGCCACAGGATCTCCTGAAACGCGCCGATGCGCTTGATCAGGGAAAGCTCCTGCGGTTCGACCAGCCGGTCCAACGACGCGAGGCCATGCGCCCGGTCGTGAAGCAGGCCCCGCTCCTGCAACTGCCGCAAGACGCTCGAGACCCGCGCGTGCGCGTACTGGATGTAGTACACGGGGTTGTCGTTGGTGCGCGCAGTCGCGAGCTCCAGGTCGAAGTCCAGATGCTGGTCGTTGCTGCGCATGACGTAGAACAGGCGCGCGGCGTCGTTGCCGACTTCCTCGCGCAACGCGCGCAGCGTGACGAATTCCCCGGAGCGGGTCGACATTTGCGCCTTCTCGCCGCCGCGGAACAGCGACACGAATTGCACCAGGCGCACCTCGAAGGAGCCGGGCGGTCCCCCGAGCGCCGTGAGGCCGGCGCGCAGACGCGTGATGTAGCCGTGGTGATCGGCACCCCAGATGTACAGGAGGTGCTCGAAGCCGCGTTGCAGCTTGTTGAAGACGTACGCGATATCCGATGCGAAATACGTCTTGGCGCCGTTCTCGCGCACCATTACGCGATCCTTTTCATCGCCGTAGTCCGTGCTCTTGAACCACAGCGCGCCATCCTTCACATAGGCCTGCCCCGCGTTCTCGAGCGCGGCGATCGCGCGGTCGATCGATCCGTCCTCGCCCAGCGACCGCTCGGAGAACCAGCAGTCGAAGGTCACGCCGAACTCCCGCAGATCCTCGCGGATGTCGCCGAGAATCCCCGAGAGCGCGAGATCGAGAACGCGGCGGAAGGCGGCGTCGCCGAGCAGCTGCCGCGCGCGGCCGATGAGCGCATCGATGTAACTGTCCTTGTCGCCGCCCTGCGGCTCGTCCGGCGGCAGGCTCCCGAAGACCTGTGCCGCGTCGCGACGCAGCCCGGCGCCCTCGGCCGCGAACAGTTGCCGGCCGATCGCCGCGATGTAATCGCCGCGATAGCCGTTTGCCGGAAACACAAATCGTTCCCCGCAGTGCTCGAGATAGCGCAGCCAGGTGCTGACCGCCAGAATATCCATCTGGCGGCCGGCATCGTTGATGTAGTACTCGCGCGCCACGCGGTAGCCCACCGCCTCGAGAATATTCGCGACCGACGCACCGAAGGCGGCATGACGGCCGTGGCCGACGTGCAGCGGCCCGGTGGGATTTGCCGAAACGAACTCGACCTGCACCCGGCGCCCGGCGCCCCGCTGCGAACGGCCGTACGCCGCGCCTTGCTCGAGCACCCTGGCGATTTCGGCGTGATAGGCGTCCTTCGCCAGAAAGAAATTGATGAAGCCGGCGCCCGCGATGTCGACCTTGGCGAGCGCCGCACAGGGCGGCAGCAGGCGCACCAACGCTTCGGCAAGCGTGCGCGGATTCTGGCGCGTCGCCTTGCCGAGCCGCATCGCGAGATTGCTCGCGAAATCACCGTTCCGTGCGTCCCGCGTGGCCTCGACTTCGATGCCGACGCCGCGCGCCGCACCGGGAACCAGATCCTCGGGCAGCGCGGCGAGCGCCTGTTCCAATAGTTTTTCGATCAAGGTCTTCAAGGCGAATCCGTGCGCTAAAAAAAGGGACAGCAGTTTAATCTACTTCCAGCGGATCCACGTCGATCGACCATCGCAGGCCGGGCGGACCCGGCAGCTTCTCGATGCGCGGCAGCCACCCGGTCAGAAAGCTGTGCAACGCGGCGCGTCCGGCGCTTTCGATCAGAAGATGCGCGCGATAGTGGTCCGCGCGGCGGGCGAGCACCGCACTCGCCGGCCCCAACACGGTGACGGCCGCTGCGCCGCGCGGCTGGCCGGCATCGGCGGCGGCGCGCAGAAATCGGTCGAGCGCCCCGCTGTCCCTGGCCTCCGCCCGCAGCAGGGCGAGCCGCGAGTAGGGCGGCCAGCCGGCCTCGCGGCGCTCTTCGAGAGCGCGGAGCGCGAATCCCTCGTAGCCCTGGGTGATCAGCCGATTGAGCAGCGGGTGCTCCGGGAACTCGGTCTGTATCAGAACCTCCCCGGCGAGCGAGCCGCGGCCGGCACGCCCGGCGACCTGCGTGATGGTCTGGGCGAGGCGCTCGGTGGCGCGAAAATCGCTGGAAAACAGGCCTTGATCGGCATCCAGTATCACGACCAGACTCACCTGCGGGAAATGATGCCCTTTGGTGAGCATTTGTGTGCCCACCAGAATTCGCGCCTCGCCGCGCTGCACGCGCCCGAGCACGCCCTGCACCGCGCCGCGGGCGGACGCCGTGTCCCGGTCGAGGCGTGCCAGCGGCGCCTCGGGGAAGGATCGCGCCAGGGTTTCCTCGACCCGCTCGGTACCCTGACCCACCGGATGGAGCGGCTGGGCGCACGCGGCGCAGCCCTGGGGAATCGGGGCTTGCGCGCCGCAGTGATGGCAGCGCAGTTGCTGCGCCTTGCGGTGCAGCGTCATGCGCGCGTCGCAATGCGCGCAGGGCGCGACCCAGCCGCAGGCATTGCAGAACAAACTCGGTGCATATCCCCGGCGGTTCAAGAACACGATGATCTGGCCTCCGGCCTCGAGGTGCCGAGCGATCGCCAGCAGCGCCGGCGTCGACAAGCCTTGTTCGGACGCATGCCGGCGCAGATCCACCAGCGACATGCGCGGCTGCCGTGCAACCCCGGGACGCTGCGGCAATCGATGCTCGAGGTAGCGTCCCGCGGCGGCGTTCGCCAGCGTCTCGAGCGACGGCGTTGCCGAACCTAAGACGACGGGTACGGCGGCCCGCCGCGCTCTCACCACCGCCAGGTCGCGCGCCGAGTAGCGGAAGCCCTCGTGCTGTTTGTACGACGCATCGTGCTCCTCGTCGACCACGATCAAGGCCAGCCGGGGCAGCGACGCGAACACGGCGGAACGGGTGCCGATGACGATGCGTGCCTCGCCGCTGTGCGCGGCACGCCATGCGTCGCGGCGCTGCGTGGCGCCGAGGGCCGAATGCATCGCCACCACGCCGGAGCTGAAACGCCGCCGGAAGCGATCCACCAGCTGCGGCGTCAGAGCGATCTCCGGCACCAGCACCAGGGCCTGTCCGCCCGCGGCGACCGCGGCGGCGATGACCCGCAGGTACACTTCGGTCTTGCCGCTGCCGGTCACGCCGTACAGCAGATGCGCGGCGTAGGTGCCGAGGGAGCGGGTGATGGCCGCCACGCACGCGCCTTGGGCGTCGTTCAGCACCACGTCGCCGGCCTCGAGCTTGAGCGGCTCGGCCGGCGGTTGCGCGGTTCTCACCCAGCCACGCGCCGCCACGGTACGCAACTGCGCGGGACCGAACGCTTGACGCACATCGGCGGTGGTGACGCTGCCCCGTGCCGCCATCCAGGCGAGTAGCGCCCGCTGTCGCGGGCCACGCCGGGTCCGCGGCGCCGACAACTCGTCCTGCCCTGCCTCACTCAAGCACCACCAGTCGATCGGCGCCGCGGCCGGCGCTCCCGCACGCACGCTGGCCGGCAGGGCGGCGGCGAACACCTCGCCCACGGGGTGGTGATAGTAGTCGGCCGCCCAGCGCAGCAGATCGAAGGTGATGGGGTCGACGATCGGTTCCTGGTCGAGAATGGCGAGCGCCGATTTCAGCTTGCCGGCCACCACCCCCGACCGGGCGGCGATGCCCACCAAGATACCGATGAGTTGTCGGCGGCCGAATGGGACTCGCACGCGCACGCCGAGGCGCGGAACCGGCAAGCCCGGGACGGCCGGTTCCCCGGGCGGCCGATAGTCGAAAACGCTGCGCATCGGGGTATCGAGCGCGATTTGCAGAATCATCGGTCCTTTTTCCACACAAGCTGTGGATAAGTCTGTTGAGAAGCCGGGATCATCAGCCCTAAGTGCCCGTTCCGTTTCGGGTCTTTCAAATTGGCGAAAAACTGGTCGAAATGGAAATGAATCCTTCAAATTCAATCAGTTAGAGCACCCACTGTATGCCGTGCCGAGATCTCGGTCCGAAATGTGTTCGGGGATGTCACACACGATGTGCGTAAGTCGCTGATCTTGCGCGAGCGATGCCGTCAACCGCAGCAACGGAGACGCGTTTATACCTGGAACGGAGACCGGCCGTCGACGTCGAGAGGACGAGCATGCCCCCCTTTGATACGCTGAACCCCACTTGGATGGTCTGGGATAATCCCGCTCCAGCACGTGAGGAAGCGGTTCTGGAGTACACGCGAGAACTCGAGAAGTTTCTGGCCGAGATCGAGCGGCGTGCATTTCGAATGGCGCAGGTTGCGCTGCGCGACCCGGACGATGCGATGGATGTGGTGCAGGACACGATGCTGAAGCTGGCGCGCAACTACGCTTCGAAGCCGAGCAACGAATGGCGGCCGCTGTTCTATCGAATTTTGGAAAATGGCATACGCGACCTGCAGCGGCGCAGGGCGGTGCGCAAGCGAGTCATGACCTGGTTGCCCGGAGCGAAGGAAGATCCCGATAACGAAGCTCAAGATCCGCTGGAGAGCGTCGCCGACGCGTCCCCCGCCATACCCGAGGTGCTGATGCGGGATCAGGCAATGGTGCAGCTGGAGGATTCGCTGCGCAGCCTGCCGGCGCGGCAGCGCGAAGCGTTCATGCTGCGCAATTTCGAAGGCTTGGATGTCGCTGAAACGGCATCGGCCATGGGCTGCTCGGAAGGCAGCGTCAAGACACACTATTCGCGCGCCGTGCACACGTTGCGCGAAAAACTCGGCGAGGTCTGGTGATGAACGAACCAACATCGGTGCAGCCGCGCAGCCCGCTCGAGGACCGCAGCCGGGCACTGTTCAACGACAGCGTCGAGGGATTGGATTTCGCGGTGCGCTCCCGCCTGACCCAGGCGCGCCACGCCGCGGTCGAAGCAGCGGCCGCGGCCGAGCGCCGCCCGCGTTGGTTTTCCCGCGCCGGCATATTGGCGCCGGCCGGTGTGACCGCCGCGGCGATTCTGGGCGCGGTCCTGTGGTTGGGATCGCCATTGGGACACCATGCCGTTACAGTAGCCGATGGCCAGCCCAATCTCGACGACCTGGAAATGGTCGCGTCCACGGACGAAGGAGCGGGCGACGCCCTGGACATGTTGCAAGACGATATTGAATTTTATGATTGGGCGGACAAAGCCGCGAACTCCGGCTCGGCAACGTAGAGTTGGTTCGACCGCGCGATGCGGCGGGGTTTTGTTGAGCGTGGCCCTGTGCGCAGCGGCGCTGGCTGCTCCGCCGCCGCCGGCTCCTTCCCAAGGCGCGCCGCCGCCGCCGCCGGATTCGCACGGTACGCCCGACGACGGGCTCATCGAGTTCTTGGGCACGGATGATGTGGGTGATGCAGCGTGGTGGGAATTCTTGAAGAGGGCGCCGCCGCGGGGGGTGAATCCGCCCGCGCCGCCGCCGCAGGACACAAGGCAATGATCAGGGTGTTGATCCTCGGTGCAAGCATGGTTCTCGCGGGCAGCGCCGCCGCGCAGGTGCCGGCTGCCCCCGCGCCCGCGCCCGCGCCTGCGCCCGCCCCCGCACCCGCGGCACCCAAGCCATGGACTTCGATGTCGCCGCAACAGCAACAATTGCTGCAAGGCTATCAGGATCAATGGGACAGCCTGCCGCCCGAGCGGCAGCAGGCGCTCGCCAAGGGCAGTCAGCGCTGGCTGTCGATGACGCCGGAACAGCGTTCGGGCGCGCAACAACGCTTCGCGCAATGGCGCGCCATGCCGCCGGAGCAACGGCAAGTGCTGCGGCAACGGTGGCAGCAATACAAGAGCCTGCCGCCCGAGCAACAGCAGCGGGTGCGCGAATCGTTCAACCGGTTTCGGCAGATGCCGCCCGAGAAGCGCATGCAGCTGCGCAAACAGTGGCGGCAAATGAGCCCGGCGCAACGCCGTGGGGCGAGCGCGAGGCCGCCGCCGCAGCCGCGCCGCAGCGCCCACTAGCACGCAAGTTGATCGGCGAGAAAGCCCACGGCAAACCCCGCCCGCACCGACGACCGCCGTAGACCCGCAATGAGCTGTGCGCCGATATGGACCGCCGTAGACCCGCCATGAGCTGTGCGCCGATATGGACCACCGTCCCGCCTGCCGCAGCTGACGGACCCAAGTCCGCCAGGCTGCCGGTCAGCGCCCTGGCGCCGTCGATGGTGTTCCCCAAAGATTGAATTGTGTCATGGGAGTCGACTATCTTTAGTGGTGTAATCAGCACGATAGCGATGCAATGAAAACCATGTTCCAAGACAAGCTGCAACCGGGCGACTGGCGCGACGACCTCGCGGTTGCCGCGTGCGGCTATCCCTTGTCGCAGCAGATCCTGCGCACCGACGTCTCCGGCATGCCGTTGGAGTGGGTGGATTACCGGGAGGCGGCACGGCTCTACCACACCGAGCAGGTGGCGTATACCTGTGGGACGCAGCTCTACCGGCTGTACGGGGGCACGTGTGCGCGCACCGGATTGCGCACCGTCGTGGATGTGAGTTCGATCATCGCCACCGTCGGCACGTCGGGAAATCCGGGCAACCGGCGCGGCGTCACATACACGCCGCCGCTCAACAACCAGACGCTGTTTCGCCGCGATGCCTATCTGTGCCTGTACTGCGGCGCGCGGTTCTCGTACAGCCTGCTGTCGCGCGATCATGTGACGCCGTTCAGCCGCGGCGGCCAGGATACCTGGAGCAATGTCGTGTCCGCCTGCCGCCGCTGCAACAACGCCAAGGCATCGCGCACGCCGGAACAGGCAGGCATGCAATTGTTGGCGGTGCCGTTCACGCCGACCTACGCCGAATACATCTTTTTGAAGGGGCGCCGCGTGCTGGCCGATCAAATGGAGTACTTGATCGCGCACTTCCCACGTTCGAGCCCGCTGCACGAGCGCATGCAACGCTGGCCGATGTGATCGGCGGGACGATGCAGCCGGGACGGTCCGGCGTCGTGTACCACGTCGACGCGAGTTATTTCGTCTTCCGCGCCTACCACTCCATGCCTGCCGACATGGTGGACGGCGACGGCAATGCGACCCACGCCGTGTACGGTTTCGCGCGCTTTCTGTCGGATCTGCTCGAGCAGGTGAGGCCGGAGCGGATCGGCGTCGCCTTCGACCTTTCCCTGCGCAGCGAGAGTTCGTTCCGCAACGGCATTTATCCGGCATACAAGGCCAATCGCGAGGCGCCGCCGGCCGACCTCACGCGGCAGTTCGGGCTGTGCCGCGAGTTTTGCCGGCACATGGGGCTGGCCGAGTTCGCGAGCGCCGAGTACGAGGCGGACGATATCATCGGCACCTTGGCGGCGCGCTCGCGGGCCGCCGGCTTGCGCAACGTGCTGGTGACCCGGGACAAGGACTTGTCGCAGCTGATCCGCGACGGCGACGTGTTTTGGGACTACACCGGCAACAACCGCTATCACTACCACGATATCGGGGCGCGCTTCGGCGCGACCCCGGAGCTGATCGCCGACTTCCTGGCGCTGACCGGCGACAGCGTCGACAACATTCCGGGAGTACCGGGCGTCGGCAGGAAGACCGCGGCGCTGCTGTTCGCGGCGTTCGGTTCGCTCGACGACCTGTACGCGAATCTGCACCGGATACCCTCGATGAAGCTGCGGGGCGGCGCCACGATCGCGGCGCGGCTGCTCGCGCACAAGGAGGCTGCATACCTGGCGCGCCGGCTGACCGGCATCGTGTGCGACGTTCCGCTGCAGGCGACGCTCGACGATCTCAAGCCGCGGCCGCCGGACACCGCCGGGCTCGACGGGTTCTTCGATGCGCACCGCTTTGGAAATATTTTGCGCCGGCAGGCGGCGCGTATCGCGGCCGGCGCGTAAGCTTCTCGGCTCCTTAGGACAAGGCGACTCAAGCGGGGAACAGAAAGCGATGGCGCGACAAAAAGACATTAAATCCGTGCTGCAGGAGGACCGCGTATTCGCTCCGAGCGCGCAGTTCAGCAGGCACGCGACGCTCAAGGGCCGTTTGCTGGACGCGATGTATGCCAAGGCGGCGGACGACTATGTCGGGTTCTGGGCGGATCTGGCGCGCGACGAGGTCGAATGGCGGCAGCCGTTCACCGTGCCCCTCGACGACAGTGACGCGCCCAACTACCGCTGGTTCACCGACGGGCGGTTGAACGTTTCGCACAACTGCCTGGACGTGAATTTGCGCGCGCGCGGCGCCAAGACCGCGATCGTGTTCGAGGGCGAGCCGGGCGATGTGCGCAGGCTCACGTACGCCGAGCTTCACGCCGACGTGTGCCGCTTCGCCAACGCCCTGAAGGCCTTGGGGGTGGGGCTCGGCGACCGCATCGTCATCTACCTCCCGCTGATTCCGGAGGCGGTCATTGCGATGCAGGCGTGCGCGCGGATCGGCGCGGTGCACTCGGTCGTGTTCGGCGGATTTTCCTCGAACGCCGTCAAGGACCGCATCGAGGACGCCGGGGCCAAGCTGGTCATCACCGCCGACGGCGGTTGGCGCGCCGGCCACGCCATCGAACTCAAACATGCGGTTGACAAGGCCCTCGCAGACGGCTGCCCGAGCGTGCAGAACGTCATCGTGTACCGCCGCACCGGCGGTGATTGCGCGATGCGCACCGGGCGCGACGTCTGGTGGCAGGACGCGGTCGCGGGATTGAGCGCCGTATGCGAACCCGAATGGGTGGACGCGGAACATCCGCTGTTTCTGCTGTATACCTCCGGATCGACCGGCAAGCCGAAGGGCATCCAGCATTCGAGCGCCGGTTACTTGCTGAATGCCAAGTTGAGCGCGCGCTGGGTGTTCGATCTCAAGGATGACGATGTCTTCTGGTGTACGGCCGACGTCGGCTGGATCACCGGACACACCTACGTGGCCTATGGGCCGCTCGCCGCGGGTGCAACGCTGTTCATGTACGAGGGCGCGCCGGCCTTTCCGGACGGCGGGCGCTTCTGGAAGAATTGCCAGACGCACGGCGTCACGATTTTTTATACCGCGCCCACCGCGATCCGCGCGCTCATGAAACTGGGCGACGCCATCCCGGCCCGCTACGACCTCAGCAAGATTCGACTGCTGGGCAGCGTCGGTGAGCCGATCAATCCGGAAGCCTGGATGTGGTACCACGAGGTCATCGGCGGCAAACGCTGCCCGATCGTCGATACCTGGTGGCAGACCGAGACCGGCGCCATCATGATGACGCCGATCCCCGGCAGCACGCCGGCCAAGCCCGGTTCCTGCGCCAAGCCGCTGCCCGGAATTTTCGCCGACATCGTCGACGAGGAGGGTCGCGCCGTCAAAACCCCGGACGGCGGCGGCTACCTGGTGATCAAACGGCCGTGGCCTTCCATCATGCGCACCATCTGGGGCGACAACCAGCGCTATCTCGACACCTATTGGGCCAAATTCAACAACCGCTTCTACGTCGCCGGCGATTCGGCACGCCGCGACAAGGACGGCTACTACTGGATCATGGGCCGCATCGACGATGTGTTGAACGTTGCCGGCCACCGGCTGGGAACCATGGAAATCGAATCGGCGTTGGTGGCCCATCCACGCGTCGCCGAGGCCGCCGTGGTCGGCAAACCCCATGAAATCAAGGGCGAGTCGGTGTTTGCCTACGTGGTTCTCAATGTGCCTCGCCCGCAGGATGCGGCGGAACAGGCGCTGATCGAAGAGCTGCGCGGCTGGGTCGGCGAACAGCTGAGCCCGATCGCCAAACCCGACGAGATCCGCCTGACCGATAATCTACCCAAGACCCGCTCGGGCAAAATCATGCGCCGTCTGTTGCGCGCCATTGCGCGCGGCGACGAGATCCCGCAGGACATGTCGACGCTCGAGAATCCGGCGATTCTCGATCAGCTGCGCGGCACAGGCGCCGCTGTGCCGAAACCCAAGCCCGAGCCCAAGTCGGGGCGCGCCGCCGGACCGAAGCGCTCCGCCGGCTTGAAACGCTCCGCCGGTTTGAAGCGCTCCGCCGGTTTGAAAAGCACCGCCGGTCCGAAACCTGGGGTCGGAGCGGAGCGCGCCCCGCGGCCTGCCGCTGCGCGCTTGCGCGTCAAGGCAGCCAAGAAATCCGCAGCCCCGGCCACACGGGCCAAACGGGCCACACGGGTGAAGCGCAAGGCGCCGGCGCAGAAGGCGCGCCGCGCGCCGGCCGCGTCCGTGCGCCGCAAAGCGCGCGGCAAGAAGTAACATCGCGTGGGCCTGTTGATTGCGGGCCTGGTGTTGTTCCTCGGCGTCCATTCGGTCGCCATCGCCGCGCCGGGGTTTCGCAGCCGCGCGATTCAGCGCCTGGGAGAGGGCGCGTGGAAGGGGCTGTACTCGCTGAATTCGCTCGCCGGCTTCGTATTGCTGTGTTACGGATTCTCGCTGGCGCGCCAGGCACCCATCGTGCTCTATTCGCCGCCATCCTGGCTGCGGCACGTGACGCTGATCCTGATGTTGCCGGTGTTTCCCTTGCTGGCCGCGGCGTACCTGCCGGGACGGATCCGATCGGCCGCCAAGCATCCCATGCTGGCGGCGGTCAAAATCTGGGCCTTCGCGCATTTGCTGGCCAATGGTACTGTGGCCGACGTTCTGCTGTTCGGAGGCTTTCTGGCATGGGCGGTGATGGACCGCATTTCGCTCGAAGCACGCCCCGTGGGGGCACTGCGCACGGCGAAGCCGGGGCCTTGGAACGATGCCCTCGCCGTGGTTCTGGGGCTCGCGATTTACGCCTTGACGATCGGTTGGGCGCACCTCTTTCTGTTCGGCGTCGCGCCTTTGGCGTAGAATCTCAACGTCGCGACGAACGTCCCCAAGTCCGACAACTGCGGAGCCGGAATACCCGACGCCGCGACGTCGAAATTCCTTCCGGGCACCCCCATGATGCAATTCCGGCCGAACCGGCCTTCAGATCGATTGATTGGATAAACATGCTTTCGACTTCCAACGTCGCCGTTCAGTTCGGCGCCAAGCCGCTCTTCGAGCAGGTCACCGTCAAATTCTCCGACAACAACCGCTACGGCTTGATCGGCGCGAACGGTTCCGGCAAGTCCACGCTCATGAAGGTACTGGGCGGAGACCTCGAGCCGACCGCAGGCGATGTCATGCTGCAGACCGGGCTGCGGCTCGGCAAGTTGAACCAGAATCAGTTCGGCTACGAAGATGATCGCGTACTCGATGTCGTGATGCGCGGCCACACCGAACTTTGGGCGGCGATGCAGGAGCGCGACCGCATCTACGCCGACCCCAACGCCACCGACCAGGACTACATGAAGGCGGCGGAGCTCGAAGGGGTGTTCGCGGAGTACGGCGGCTACGATGCCGAGGCGCGGGCGGCAAGCATTCTCACCGACGCCGGTATCCACGAATCGCGCCACGCCGGGCCGATGCGCGAAGTGCCCCCCGGCCTCAAGCTGCGCGTGCTGCTGGCGCAGGCGTTGTTTTCGCGGCCGGACGTGCTGCTGCTGGACGAGCCGACCAACAACCTCGACATCAATTCGATCCGCTGGCTCGAGAACGCGCTCAACAATTACGACGCCACGATGGTGATCATCAGCCACGACCGGCATTTCCTCAATCAGGTCTGCACCCACATTGCGGACCTGGATTTCCAGCAACTGAGGATCTATCCCGGCAACTACGATGACTTCATGCTGGCATCGGTGCAAGCGCGCGCGCGCGTCGAGGCGGCGAATGCCAAGGCCAAGGACCGCATCTCCGATCTGCAGGAGTTCGTGCGGCGTTTTTCGGCCAACGCGTCCAAGGCAAGGCAGGCGACCTCCCGCAAGAAGCAGCTCGAAAAGATCAAGATCGAGGAGATCAGGCCGTCATCGCGGCAGAACCCGTACATCCGTTTCGAGCAGGGCAAGAAGCTGTATCGCTCGGCTGTGGCGGTCGAGAAGCTGAGCTTCAGCTATCCGGGGTCGGAGGAGAAGGTTCTCGACCAGGTCTCGTTCAACATCGAAGGCGGAGAACGGGTCGCCGTGATCGGGCCGAACGGCGTCGGCAAGACCACCCTGATGCGCTGTCTGGCAGGCGAATTGCGGCCCACCGCCGGGCGCATCGTCTGGGTGGAGAATGCGCAACCCGGTTACATGCCTCAGGATCCCCAGGCGGAGTTCGAGGAGAAGACCGACCTGTTTTCCTGGATGTCGCGCTACACCGGCAAGGCCGACGACGACCAGATCGTGCGGGCGACGCTCGGCCGGTTGCTGTTCTCCGGCGAGGAGACCAAGAAGTCGGTGAAGGTGCTGTCCGGGGGTGAGAAGGGCCGCATGATTTACGGCAAACTGATGTTGACCAAACCGAATGTGCTGCTGATGGACGAGCCCACCAACCACATGGACATGGAAACCATCGAGTCGCTGCAGATCGGCCTCGAGCATTATCCGGGCACGCTGATCTTCGTTTCCCACGATCGTGAGTTCGTCGGCGGCCTTGCGACCCGCATCATCGAGCTGCGCGCCGGCGGCGGCATGACCGATTTCAGGGGCACCTACGACGAGTATCTCAAGGAGCAGGGAATCGAAACCTAGGAGGCGAGGTGCAGCGCCGTTCATGGCTGCGCGCGACCAGAAAGGAATCAGATGCTTCGTCAAAGGACCATCGTCATTTCTGTTCTTGTTGTTGCCGCTCCCGCGTTCACAGGATTTGCCTTCGCTATGCCGACGTCGGAGCATCCTGGAGGCCCCTTCCAAGGATCGGACGGCGGATACCAAGGTACCTGCCTTTAAGCGCCATCAACCTAGGCCTGCTTCAGGCGCCCGCGCCGGAAATCGGCGAGGATTTCGCGCGCCGCATTGTGGCCGGGCGCGCCGGTGACACCGCCGCCCGGATGCGTGCCGGAACCGCACATGTACAGGCCCCGCAGAGGTCCTCGATAGTCGCCGTGTCCCAGCATCGGCCGTGCCGAGAACATCTGGTCCAGGGTGAGTGCGCCGTGAAAAATATCGCCGCCGATCAGGCCGAAGGTGCGCTCCAGATCGAGCGGACTCATGATTTGCCGGCCGAGCACCGACGCCTTGAAATTGGGTGCATGAGAATCGACCAGATCGATCATGTGGTCGGCGACGTGTTCGCGGTGATCGTCCCAGGATGCGCCGTCGGGCAACTCCGGAGCGACATGTTGACAGAACAAACTGGCGACGTGCCGGCCCGGCGGGGCCAGGCTGTCGTCCAGGGTCGAGGGAATCAGCATCTCGACGATCGGGCGCTTCGACCAACCGCCCGTTTTGGCATCGAGGTAGGCCTGATCCATGTAGGCGAGGCTCGGGGCCATGATGATGCCCGCGCTATGGTGTTCCGCCGGCGACCGTCCGGGGAGCACGCTGAAATCGGGCAGCTCGGACAGCGCGACGTTCATGCGGAAGGTGCCGGAGCCGCAGCGCCAGTGACCGATGCGCTCGCGAAAATCCTGCGGCAGCGCTCCAGGGTCGATGAGCGATCCGTACAGCAGCTTGGGGTTCAAATTCGAGACCACGCTGCGCGCGCGCAAGGTCTCACCGGCTTCGGTCACGACGCCCGTGACGCGTCCGGCCTCCACCAGCACCTCGCGGACCGGACTCGCGAGCCGGATATCCACGCCGCGCTCCGCGGCCGCCTTGGCCATCGCCTGGGTGATTGCCCCCATGCCGCCGATGGCGTGTCCCCAGGCGCCTTTCTTCCCGTTGACCTCGCCGAACACATGGTGCAGCAGGACGTAGCCCGAGCCGGCCGTGTACGGGCTCGCATAGTTGCCGACGATGCCGTCGAAGCCGTAGGCGGCCTTGATCGGCGCGCTCTCGAACCAGACGTCCAGGTAGTCCCCGGCCGACTTGACGAACAGCTCGAGAAGCTCGCGCCGCATTGCCATGTCGAGCTTGGCAATTCTCCGGCCCAAGCGTGCGCTGCGCAGCAATTCGGGCAGAGCTTCCAGCCAACTGCCGGCGGTGACGTTCGGCGGCGTTTCGAGCACCAGGTCGCGCAGCACGTCGGCGATCACCTCGAGCCGCTCACCGTAGGCGGCGAGCCTGCCCGCGTCGCGGGCGGAGAATTTCGCCACTTCCCGTTCGGTCTTGCCGGCGCCCACCTTGAGGTAGCGGCCGTCGTCGAGCGGCAGGAAGTTGGCCAGTGGGCGTTCCACGACCCGCAGCCCGTGCCGCGGCAAGTCGAGATCGCGGATCACCTTCGGATTGAGCAGCGACACCGTGTAGGCGGCCACGGAATTGCGAAACCCCGGATGAAATTCCTCGGTCACCGCCGCGCCGCCCACCACGCCGCGCCTCTCGAGCACGGTCACCTTGAGGCCGGCCGCCGCGAGATACGCCGCGCAGACCAGGCCGTTGTGCCCGCCGCCCACGATCACGGCATCGCGAGTCCGGTCAGCCACGGATTCTCGTCGAATCACGCCGGTGCCATCCGGCCCCGGGGGCGCTGTCGAGACGGCTCTCCGGAATGAGATCGCGCATGCGGCGTGCGAAGCTGCGCAGCGACACCTCGGAACGCCCGAGCGGCCCGGGCGTGTAGCTGCGCGAGCCCATCCCGGTCTGCACGCGCTCGATGAGCGCCTTGTCCTCGAGGCTGACGCGCCGGTTGATGCGCCAGTTCAGGTAACGCGCGGCGCGCATCTCGCGCCGCTCGTCGGGGTGCGCGTACGCAATCTCGCGGATCAGCGTCTGCGTGGGCGACACCGGAATCATCTGCATGAAATCGATCTGGTCCGGATAGATGTCGAACGCCACATTCGGCCAGAGCTTGAAATACGTCCACAGCCGCTGCCGTGCCTCGGGCAGATGCGGCGAGTCCGGCAGCACCGCCTGATACAAGCGCTCCGAGAACTGCGATGAAGGGACATCGCGCAGATGGCCCCACATTTTATCGACCCAGGCCTGCGCCTCGACACCGTAGCTGCGGCCGAACAGCCGCGTCAGGCCCGGATGCGCCACCGTGATATGCATGGCGTCCGAATAATTGTCCGTGACGTTCTTCCAGTTCACATGGCGCGTGCGCAGCGTGACCCGGCCCATGGGCTTCAGCTCCTCGAGCCGATAGGCCGCGAGCTCCTCCGCGTAGGGCGCGAACATGTCGGCGACGCTCGGCAGGCCGGGCTTGAGGCGGACGAAGACGAATCCTCGGTAAATTTCCGTCTCGACCGGCTTCAGCCCGTAGTGGTCCAAGGAGAAGTCGACGAACTCCTGCCGGTGGGGAACGGCGGTCAGCCGTCCGCCGAGGTCATAGGTCCAGGCGTGATACGGACAGACGATCCTTCCCGTGCAATGGCCGGAACCCCCGTCCAGCAAGCGCGCGGCGCGATGGCGGCACACATTGAAGAACGCCTTGACCCCGCGGTCCTGCCCACGCACCGCCACCAAGGGTTCTCCCATGAAATCCAGAGTATGGTAATCGCCGGGCTCGGGGATGTCGTTGAGATGGCACATCACCTGCCACGACGTGGCGAACACGCGTTCCCGCTCCGCCTGCAGGAAATCCGCGTCGTCATAGATCCAGCCGGGCAGGCTGAATTCCTGGGCATCGGCGCGGCCGTGCGCCGGCAAATCGCCGTGCGCAGAGCGTCTGGCTTCCATGGGTTCCACTCCTCCGCCTTGTTGAACAGTAGTATAGCAAGAGCAGGGCGTGCGCCACCAGCGCGCGCTCACCGCCGGCGCGAGTCCAGCAGTCGCGGGAATCCGCCGCTGCACAGTGCATTCACCCAATCCTCGCACAGCGAGATCGCATCCCGCGGCTTGAACACGGCGCTGCCGAGGCTCAGCTCGACCCACAGGCCGTCGAGCAGCGCGGACAGCGCGATGGCCGCGGGACGCAGTTTGAACGGCGGCGCGGCGCCGGAATCGACCAGCCGTTTCAGCAGGGATTCGAGGACGGAGCGGTACTTGCCGTAGGTGCTGAAGTGCACGGCGCGTATCTCCGCCGAGTGCGCCACCATGCTCCAAAACACCAGCCAGACATTGAATATCTGGGGGTCGAGGATTTCCGGGGCAAACGAGGCGCGGAAGAAATTGCTCAGCCGTTCGCGCGGCGCAACCGACTCGTCGTCCGCCTGACGGCGGATGGAATCCAGCAGCGACAGCGCCAGCGTTTCATAGGTTTGCGCGATCAGCCCCGTCTTGCTCGGAAAATGGTGGTTGATCAAGCCGATGGAGACCCCGGCCGCGGCGCTGATGCGGCGCACCGAAACGCCCTCATGGCCGTAACGCTTGAGGCAGCTTAAGGTGGCTTCGACCAAAGCCTGCCGCCGGGCCGCCGGAGTGGCGCGGTGAAATTTCGGGGTGCGCCTAACTTTCGGCACCTTCCGCCTGGTCGCCATTGAATCCTTTCTCCTGCGATCGCAGCGATCGAGACCTTAAGCCGGATGCTCGCCGACGAACGCCTGGATGCGGTCGGTCACGTAGCGCCTGACGTCCAGATTCCAATCCTCCATCGGCGCGTAGTAGCCCTGGACGTGCACCCGCGAGCGCATTCCTTGCTGTACCCCTTCGCACACCGCCCAATCCTGGCGATTGACCAGATCCCAGAAGTCCACCGCGTCGGCCGGATCGAACCCGGGCTTGTCGATTTCATGAGTCTCGAACAGAAAATGGCAGGTGATATCGGTGTGTTCGGCGCCGCGCGGATGCAGCAGGAAGGCCGCGACATGGTCGCAGGCGACGCTCAGGAACAGATTGGGGTACGTGAGTTCGCCCTTGTGGCGCACGCGCTCGTCGGCATCGAGCCCGGGAAAGGCGCGTCGCACCGTCGTGCCGCTGCGCGTGAACGTATAAGCGCCTTCGCGATGTGGAATCCCGCGGCTCCAATCCAGATTGCCGCCGCCTGCCTCGCGAAACGACGGCACGACCGCGCACAGTTCCGGGTGCACTCCGCCGCAGTGGTAGCACTCGTTGTAGTTCTCGCAGAGGATTTTCCAGTTCGCGGCGACGCTGTAGCGCTTGCTGGCGCCGATCCTGAGATCCGCCAGCGGGTAGCGTTGCAGGCGTTCGGGGACCGCGCCGAGCTGCGCTGCCAGCGGTTTGGCTTCCGCCGGGGTCAAATGCAAAAACACGAATCCGCCCCAGGTGTCGACACCGGCCGGATACAAATGGAAATCCTGTTTGTTGAAACCGGGGCCGCCGAGATGCGGCGCCGCGATGAGCGCACCGTTCAAGTCGTAGGACCACTGGTGATACGGACACACGATGCGGCCGGCGCTGAGCCCGCCCGGCAGCGCCGCCTGCATCGCGGCGTTGTCCGCGGTGCTGCGGCACAGCCGCGAACCCCGATGCCGGCAGACGTTGTAGTGCGCGCGCAGCGCGCCTTCGCGGTTGCGTACCACCAGGATGCTCTCGCCCAGCAGGTCGAGCACCAGGTGATCGCCGGGGTTGGGCAGTTCCTCCTCGCGGCAGACAGCCATCCACTCGCGGCAGAAGATGCGCTCCTTTTCGGCGCGAAACACCTGCGCGCTGCGATACCAGCTGGAAGGCAGGCTGGGTTCCAAGTCGTTCATAGCGGACGATCCCTCGTGTAGGGTGCCGCGCCGGGTGTCCGGTCGAACTCCCGGGCATAGCGATGGCCGCTATGGACCGCATGCACGATCGCACCGGGCGCGACCGCGTCGCCGATGCGGGTGACCGCGGCGATTCCCGCGGCGCGCAGTTCCGCACCCTTGGCGATCAGCGCGTGGTATAGATCGTCGCGCGGTTGACGCACGCCGACGATCACCAGCGAGCGGCAGGCGATGCGAGTTTCGCCGCCGCTGTACACGTCCGCGAGCGCAACGGCCTCGCCGTCGAAGGCGCTCACCCGGCGCAGGGTATGAATCGGTACCCGGGCTTGCGACAGGGCCCGATGCACCAGCGGCAATTCGTTGGTCATGAACGTCCAGGCCGACGCGTTGCCGGCCGGCGTCACATAGGTGACGTCGCCCACCGTCTTCGCCAGTTGCAGGGCGATGGCACCGCCCAGGTAATAGTTGTCGAAATCGAACACCACGACGGGACCCAGCGGCACGACCCCGGCGGCGAGGTCGTCCGGGGTAAAAACCGCCGCGCCCTCGAGTTCGCCGACCGGAAATTCCAAGGTGGAAAACAACATCCTGGTCCAGCGCGCGCCGGTCGCGATGACCACATGACGGTGCTCGAGAGCCAGGATGTCCTGCACGGTGAGAGCGCTGCCCGGATACATATGGACGTTCGACTTGCCGCGCAATTGCCCGAGCCGCCAATCGGCCACGCGGTTCCACGTTGCAAGGCCGGGTAGCGCCGTTTCGAAACGCAGACGGCCGCCGAACTGCTGCGCGGCATCGGCGATGGTCACGGTGTAGCCCCGGCGCGCGAGAGTGGTGGCACATTCCAGCCCTGCCGGTCCTGCGCCCACGATCAAAACAGACGCATCGTCGGCCGGCGGCGCGAATCGCTCGGGATGCCAGTCGCGCCGCCACTCCTCGCCGGCGGTCGGATTTTGAGTGCAGCGCACCGGCACGCCGTCGTGCCAGCTCGAGATGCAAATGTTGCAGCCGATGCATTCGCGGATCTCGTGCTCGCGCCCCTCGTCGATCTTTCTCGGCAGGAAGGGGTCCGCGATGGAGGGCCTGGCGCCGCCGATCAAATCGAGTATGCCGCGCCGCACCTGCGAGACCATCACGTCCGGCGAGGTGAAGCGGCCGACGCCCACCACGGGCCGCTTGGTCAACGCCTTGACGAAATTCACGATGGGTTCGTGGCTGCCCTCGGGGGAGAAACGCGAGGGCGCGCAATCCGTCGGGCTCGAATCCATCTTGACGTCCCAGAGATCGGGAACATCGGCCAGCAACGTCACCACCTCGTGCGCTTCGGAGGCCGCGTTCCGGCCCGGCCGGCCGCGCAGCTCTTCCAGGCTGATGCGCAAGGCCACGGCGCACTTTCCTGCAACCGCCTCGCGGGTCACCTCGAGCAGCTCGCGCACCAGCCGCACCCGATTCTCGATCGAACCGCCATAAGCGTCGGTGCGGTGGTTGTATTCCGGGAGCAGAAACTCGTACGGCAGGTAGCCCATGCCGGCATACACATAGACGATGTCGAATCCTGCCTGCAGGGCGCGCCGCGCACCGGCCGCCTGCCACTGCAGCAGCTCCCGGATGTCGGCGCCGTCCATGATGCGCGGCCGCAGATTGCCCATGAAACCCAGGTGCGTGGACAGCCACGGCATGCCCGAGGGAGACAGCGGCGCCATGCGGCTGGTGCGGTTCAGGGTGCACGCGCCCCCGTGCCACAGCTCGATTCCGGCGAGCGCGCCGTGCCGATGCACCGCGTCGGTCATGAGGGCGTGCGAGCGGATGTCCTCGTCATCCCACAGCATGGCGAACGGCAGCGGCGAGTCGTCGGAACTCGGATGGATCGACACCGCGCCGGTGCATACCACGCCCCAGCCTCCTTCGGCCTTGGTCTCGCGGAAGCTTGCGCGCACCCGGGGCAGGGAGTTGGTCATGCCGCTGGCATGCGGCACCTGGTAGAAGCGGTTCGGCGCCGTCACGGGTCCGATGCGCACCGGTTCGAACAGGACATCGAAGCGTGGATTGCGCGCCATGCCATCCCTTGATTTGCGCGGCCTGGAGGGGACCGAAGGGTAATTGATCGATCGTACAGTAGCAAGCCGAAGGGATCAATCCGGATGGATCAATCCGGATGGATCAACCCGAGCGGAAGGCGCGAAACTCCAGACCCAGCGCGCTCGCGACCGCTTCGTGCGTGAGTTGACCTGCGTGCACGTTGAGTCCGCGCGCCAGGCCCGCATCGCGCGCCACCGCTTCCTGCCAGCCGTGATCCGCCAGCGCCCTGACGTAAGGCAGCGTGGCGTTGGTCAGCGCAAACGTCGAGGTGCGGGGCACCGCGCCCGGCATGTTGGTTACGCAATAATGAATCACGCCGTCGAGCACGTAGGTGGGTTCGGCGTGCGTCGTGGGCCGGCTGGTTTCGAAGCAGCCGCCTTGATCGATGGCGATGTCGACCAGCACCGCCCCGGCCTTCATCGACTTCACCATCGCGCGGCTGACGAGCTTCGGCGCGGCAGCGCCGGCGATCAGCACCGCGCCGATCACGAGATCCGCGTCGCGCACCAGTTCCTCGATCGCCTGGGAGGTGGAGTAAACGGTTTTCAACTGGTTGCCGAATATGGTGGACAGCTCGCGCAGCCGCTTCACCGAGCGGTCGACCACAGTCACGTCAGCACCCAGTCCCACCGCCATCTGCGCCGCATGCGTACCGGACACGCCCCCGCCCAGCACCACCACCTTGGCGGGCGCCACACCCGGGACCCCGCCGAGCAGCACTCCAAAGCCGCCATGGGCCTTCTGCAGGCTGTTGGCGCCGACCTGCACCGACATGCGCCCAGCCACCTCGCTCATCGGCGTCAGCAGCGGCAGGGAACCGTCCGGCGCGGTCACCGTTTCGTAGGCTATGGCGGTTGCTCCGGAATCGAGCAGCGCCTGCGCCTGGTCGCGGTCCGCGGCCAGATGCAAATACGTGAACAGTGTCTGGCCGCCGCGCAGCCGTTTGCATTCCGCGAGCTGCGGTTCCTTCACCTTCACGACCAGATGGGCGGCCTCGAAGATGTCTTCGGCACGCTGCGCGATGAGCGCGCCCGCCGCCCGATAATGCGCATCCTCGAAGCCGATGCCGGCCCCGGCTCCGCTCTGCACCATGACATGGTGCCCCGCATCGGTGAGTTCCCGCACCCCGGCGGGCACCAGACCCACCCGGTACTCGTGAATTTTTATCTCTTTGGGGACGCCGATTTTCATGCCGATTCGCTCCTTGTGGGTCTCGAAGCCGCATCTTACGCGCCTGCCGGATGTTGCGCGGGCTCGTGAAATGATCGCAGAAATCCGCTCGTGACGGCGCCCATGACCAAAGTTTCGAGCATCGCGCCTCGGCAGCAGTACGTGCCAAACTCAACTCCGGGGCTTGAGGATCAGCGAGAAGCTTATTTTCACCGCGTCCGCCACCCATTCCGTGCTCTTCCAATCGCCCTGACCGGCGCCGAAATCCAGGCGCTTGAGTTGCGCGCTGCCCTCGAGCTTGGCGCCCGCCCCGGACTGTGTGAATTGGAAATCGATCGGCACGTCCTTGGTCACGCCCCGCAAGGTCAAGGCGCCGACAGCGCTGTAGCCGGTCGCGGTCTTGGTGAAGCCGCGCGTCACGTAGTGTGCAGTCGGAAAACGGGCGACATCGAGGATGTCGGCGCCGCGGATGGTGGTATCGCGGTCCTTGTCCATCGAATCCACCGAACTCAGGTCGATCTGCACGTCGAAATGCGAACTCGCGAGTGCGTCCGGCGCGAAATCGATCGCCGCCGTGAACTTGTGGAACACGCCTTTGAATGCCGCGCCCGCCTGAACGCCGGTGAATTCCAGGCGGCTTTGCGACGGGTCGGCCGTGAAGCCGGCCGCGCCGGCTGCGCCGCCCAAGGCCGTCGCAAGGCACAGCGAGAGCAGCCGCGTGAATGCCATCCTGAAGCGCTTCGTCATGACAGTGTCTCCACTTTTCAAAGTTTTCGCCGTTTCGCCAACGGCAACATCCGCAGCAGCACATCGTCCTTGTTCCAGAAGTGATGCTTGAGGGCCGCGAGAATGTGCAGAACGGCGATCGCGAACAGCACGTAGCTCAACCAGTCGTGAGTGGTGCGCAGGGCCTCGAAAGCCGCCTCGTTCTGGCCGATGAGATTGGGCCAGGTGAACAAACCGAACCAGCTGACCGAATAGTTCTTGGCCGATGACATCAGCAATCCGGTGACCGGCATCGCGAACAAGAGCACGTAGAAGGCCGTATGCGTCGCCCGCGCGAGCAGCCGCTCGAGCGGCGACATGCCGGGGGGCAATGGCGGCGCCGGGTTCTTGAGCCGCCACGCCAGACGCAATACGGCGAGCATCAGGATCGTCATTCCAACGCTCTTGTGCCGCGCGAACAGCGCCAGCTTATGGACGCCGAGCGGCAAATCGAGCGCGAGATTGGCGAGTACGAATTGCGTGACGATCAACGCCGCTATGATCCAATGGAATGCCTGCGCGACTGCGCTATAGCGTCCCGATGAAAGTCGAGTTGGCATACCGGAGGCTCCGCGCGCAAACTTGCCGTGAGTTTAGCAAGACGGCGGGAACTGCTCTTGTTCAAAAGTATCGGCATGGGTGTTCTCGCCTTGGCTTTGGCGGCCTGCGGCGCGCCCAAGCCCCGACCCGCCGTGCCCAGCCCGGCAGCCGCGCCGCCGGCGGCGCCCGCAGCGGGGCGCACCTGGGCCATCGATGCCGACCGCTCCGAATTGCGCATTCTCGTCTACCGGGCCGGGCCTCTCGCGCGCTTCGGACACAACCATGTCATCGTCAATCGATCGCTGCACGGCACGCTCGAGCTTGAGCCGCCGTCCGGGGAATCCGCGCTTCGCCTCACGGTGCCGGTGGCGGCGAGCGTGGTCGACGACGCAGAGGCACGCCGCGAAGAGGGCGGTGATTTTGCCGCCGAGGTTCCCGACGACGCCAAATCGGCAACCTTGCGCAACATGTTGAGCGCGGCGGTGCTCGACGCGGACGAGTTTCCGACGATCACACTGACGGGATTCGCGGCTGTCCCTGCCGCCGACGACCCCGTTGGCCGGGACCCGCAGCAGGTCACCGCCCGCGTTGCGATCGGCGTCGCAGGGCACGAGACGACCATCGAAGTGCCGGTGACGCTGCACAACGATGCGCAGCGCCTGACGGCGAGCGGCACCCTGGATCTGCGCCAATCCAGTCTCGGGCTGACTCCCTACAGCCTGATGTTGGGGGCGTTGCAGGTGCAGGACGCGATGATGATCAAGTTCACCTTCGTCGCCGGCCTGTGAGCGCGAGCCGCGCAGACCCTTGACTCGAAGTCCCGCGCCGAGCGCGCCGAGCGCTGAGCCTTTGTTCAAGGTCGGGCGGGCCGACCGCGCGCAACACGCGCCGGCACCGCGCCGCGGCACCGCGCTCAGACAAGATCAAGACGCGTCGGCCGGCGCGAGCAAAATGGACGTGCCCTCGGGTGCGGTCAACGACGCGGCCGGTATGTGGCGCAGCGGCGGCGGAATTTCGCCGCTGGGAAACACGCCGATCTCGGCGAGTCGCGCCAAGGTGCCCCCGACGTCGTCGACTTCGAATCTCAGGGTGGGCTTGCGCAGTTGGGCCGGATCGTACAGTCCCAGATCGATGTAGTCGCTGGTGCACGAAACGTGCGGCATCGCACCGTCGGGCTCATCGAGGCCGACGAAGCCGAACACTTCCCAGAACGCCTTGGCGGCATCCAGCCTCGGGGCCGGCAGCGCAATCTCCACGAAGTAACCGCATTGCGACGCGCCGGCGACCCGGCGCGGCGAGAAGGTGCGAGCCTCGATGAGCCGCAGCAGCTGGCCGCCCGGGTCGCGCCAGCCGATCTCGTTGAAGACGTTGCCGCCGAGATGGCGGAACTCGAACTCGATCCCCAGCGTCTCGAGCGTGCCCAGGTACTTGAGCAGCCCGGGCTTGACGAACGTCATGGACGGCGCGGCGATCGCCTGTTGATGCAGTCCGAGGCAGATTCTGCCGTCGGTAACCACCGCATAGGGATGCTGCCACGCTTCCCCGACTTCGGCCTGCGAAAATCCCAGCTTGGTGTAAAAGTCGAGCGACGCCCGGATATCCGGGGTGGCGAGCGAATACTCTAGGAACCGTCCGAGCAATGGTTCTAGCTCACCCCGCCGACGCACACGTACTTGAGTTCGGTGTAGTCGAGTATCCCGTACTTGGAACCTTCGCGGCCCGTGCCGGACTCCTTGACGCCGCCGAAGGGCGCCACTTCGGTGGAAATGATGCCGGTGTTCAATCCGACGATCCCGTACTCGATGGCCTCGGATACCCGCCAGCTGCGCGCCAGATCGCGGGTGTACACATAGGCCGCCAATCCGAATTCCGTGTCGTTGGCCATTTTGATGGCCTCCGCTTCCGAATGAAATTTGAACAGCGGTGCCACGGGGCCAAAGGTCTCCTCGCGCGCCACCAACATATCAGGGGTGGCCTGCGTCAGGATGGTGGGCTCGAAAAACGTACCACCGAGCGCGTGCCGCTTGCCTCCGAGCTTGACGGCCGCGCCCTTCGCGACGGCGTCGGCGATATGTTCCTCGATTTTGGCGATGGCCTTGGCGTCGATCAGCGGACCTTGATCGGTGACGCCCGCCAAGCCGTCGCCGACGCGCAGCTTGCCGACCGCCTCGGCCAATTTGCCGGCAAACTCCTCATACACACCCGCCTGCACCAGCAGCCGGTTGGCGCACACGCAGGTCTGGCCGGTGTTGCGGTACTTGCTGGCGATGGCGCCGGAGACAGCCGCATCCAGATCGGCGTCGTCGAATACGATGAAGGGTGCATTGCCGCCCAACTCGAGCGAGAGCTTCTTGACCGTGCCGGCGCACTGCGCCATGAGCTTCTTGCCGATCGCGGTCGATCCCGTAAACGTCAATTTGCGCACCGTCGGGTTCGACGTCAACTCGCCGCCGATGGCGGTGGCCGATCCGGTGACGACGTTGAATACCCCCGGGGGGATCCCGGCGCGGTGGCTGAGCTCGGCCAGCGCCAACGCGGAAAACGGCGTCTGAGTCGCCGGCTTCAAGACCATGGTGCAGCCGGCCGCGAGCGCAGGACCGGCCTTGCGCGTGATCATCGCCGACGGAAAGTTCCACGGCGTGATGGCCGCCACCACCCCTACCGGCTGGCGCAGCACCAGGATGCGCTTGTCCGCCTGATGACCCGGGATGACGTCGCCGTACATGCGCTTGGCCTCTTCCGCAAACCATTCGATGAATGATGCGGCATAGAGAATCTCTCCCATGGACTCGGCGAGCGGTTTGCCCTGCTCCGCGGTCATCAGGCGCGCGAGATCCTCCTGATGCACGAGCATGAGGTCGTACCAACGGCGCAGCACCGTGGCGCGATCCTTGGCGGTGCGCGCCGCCCAGGCGGGAAGCGCCGCCGCCGCCGCCGCGATCGCGCGCCGGGTTTCCGCGACCCCCATGTCCGGAATCGCGCCGAGCTGTGCGGAAGTGGCGGGATTGCGCACCGGCAGGGTGCCGCCTTCGTCGGCGGCCGTCCAAACACCGCCGATGAAGCAGGACTCGCGCAGCAACAGGGGATCTTTGAGTTTCATCGGCTCAAAGCATAGCGCGTTGCCGGACAGCGTCAACGCTCGAGGATGGCCGTCACTCCCTGTCGACGCTGGAGATCGCCGTCACTCCGGTCAACGCAATAGGATGGCCGTCACTCCCACTCGACGCCGGAGATCGCCGTCACTCCCGGTCAACGCTCGAGGATGGCCGTCACTCCCATGCCGCCCGCGGTGCAAATCGAGATCAGGCCGCGCTTCGCCTTGTTGTCATCGAGGATCTTCGCCAGCGTCGCGACGATGCGCGTGCCGGTCGCCGCGAACGGGTGGCCGATCGCCAGGCTGCCGCCCTTCACATTGAGTTTGGCTCGATCGATGCTGCCGAGCGCATCCGGCAGCTTGAGCTTCTCGCGGCAGAACGCCGGATCGGCCCACGCCTTCAGCGTGCACAGCACCTGTCCGGCAAACGCCTCGTGAATCTCGTAGAAATCGAAATCCTGCAGCTTCAGATTGGCGTCGGTCAGCATGCGAGGCACCGCGTAGGCAGGTGCCATCAGCAGCCCCTCCTTCTTCTCGAACACCAGCAGCCCCTCTTTCTTCTCGAAGTAGTTGACGGCCGCCACCTTGCCGTAGCTCAGGTACGCAAGCACCGGCAGCTTGCGCTCGCGGGCCCAGTCTTCGGACGCGAGCAGCACCGCCGAGGCACCGTCGGTCATGGGCGTCGAATTTCCCGCGGTGAGCGTGCCGTCGGGGTCGTACGCCGGCCGCAGGTTCGCCAGCTTTTCGAGACTGGTGTCGCTGCGAATATTGTTGTCCTGGGTCACGCCGAGATATTCCCGCACCAGATCCTTGTAGAAACCGGCTGCGTACGCGGCGCTCGCCTTCTGGTGGCTTTCGAGCGCCAGCTGATCCTGGTCGGCGCGCGTGATTCCAAAATCCTTGACCATCAGTTCCGCGCTCTCGCCCATCGACAGCCCGGTGCGCGGTTCGGCGATTCCCGGCAGCACCGGGCGCAGATTCTTCATGCGCAAGCCGAACCACGGGCCGACTCGTTCGCCGAAGGTCTTGCCGCGATAACTTCGCAGCAGCAGTTGCTGAAAGCTCTTGGGATAAGCCACCGGGGGATCGCTGACCGTATCGACTCCGGCCGCAATCGCGCAGTCGATCTGCCCGAGCGCAATTTTATTGCCCATGGAAATGGCCGCCTCGAGGCTGGTGCCGCAGGCGCGCTGCAGATCGAGGCCCGGTGTCTCGGGGGCCAGACCCGAATCGAGCACCGACTCGCGCGTCAAATTCCACTGACTCGGGTGCTTCATGACGGCGCCGGCGGCGACTTCGTCCAGCCGCTGGCCCGCCAGCCCGAAGCGCTCGACCACACCACGCAGCGCGGCGCTCAGCATCTCTTGATTGCCCACTTGAGCATAAGCGCCGTTGCCGCGCACGAAAGGTATGCGCACACCGCCGATGATGGCGACACGCCGCGCTTTTGATCCGACCAACATACGCCTGACTCCCCGATGAACAAGGTTCGAATTATGAACCAACCGACCGGCTTATAATCGACCGATGACCCGATTTTCTCTCGTGATTGTGCCCTGCTTGGCGATTTTGGGACTTGCCGCGTGCGGCGCCCGGCCTCACCCGGTCGCCACCGCGTCCGAAGCTGCGAACTCCGTCTCATCCCGGGACAACTTAAGTAGCATCGTCGATCGCTACTGGGACGAGCGGGCGATTCCCGGCGAACCACTGTCGCCGCAGCTGCTGGCGGATTCCCTGGCGCTCGAGCGCCGCTATCTCGCGGAGCTCGGCACCGTGCCGCGCGCCGCGTTGGATGACGATGCCAAGCTGACCTATGACATGTTCAAGCGGCAGCGCGAGTCGAGCATCGAAATCTTCACCTACCCAGGCGAGCTGCTGCCGGTCAATCCCTTCGAGGGTCCGCCGCAGGAGCTGGTGCGGGCGGCCGCGGCCGCGCAGCAGCGTCCCGCGGACAATCCCGCGGACTACGCGAACTGGCTGGCGCGCATCGACGCGTACCAGCAGTGGACCGATCAGGCGATCGCCAACATGCGCGACGGCCTGCGCCGCGGCTACACCTCGCCCCGCGTATTGATGCAGCGGCTGCTGCCGTGGCTGCAGGCGCTCGGCGAGGATACCCCCGCCAATGTGTTTTACACGCCGTGGCGCACACTGCCGCAGAGCATCGCGGAACCCGAGCGCGCGCGGCTCGCGGCGGACCTCAACGGCGCGGTGAAGGACAAGCTGCTGCCGTCCTTTCGCCGCTTGCACGACTTCATTCAAGGCGAATACCTGCCGCGCGCGCGGCAGAGCCTCGCCCTGTCGGCGCTGCCGCTCGGCGCCGCCTGGTACGCGGCGCGTGTCGAACGTGCGGCCGGCCGGCCGTTGACGCCGAAAGAAATCAACGCCATCGGCACGGCCGACGTCGAGCGCCTGCATGCGCGGCTGTTGGCGCTGACTGCCGCCGCTGCCGCGCCGCCCGCTGCCGCGCCGGTCGGTGCGGACGACAGCCTGTCCGACGGCTATCAGGAACTGAAGGAGCAGACGCTCGCGGCCCTGCCGAATCTGTTCGCGGCCGCGCCGCCGGCGGACTTCGAGATTCGCGCCGTTTCCTTGAGCGAAGAGACCCCGGCGCTTCAATATCAGCCCGCGGCGCCGCCCCAACGCAAGGGCGCCGTGCTGTACGTCAACACCGCCGCACCCGCGCGGGCCGCCGGCGTCGACGTTGCTGCGTTCCTGCGCGAAGCCGTACCCGGCCGCCACTATCAGGCCGCGTTGCAAGCCGCACGCACGGATTTGCCGAAGTTCCGCCGCTTCGGCGGCGAGCCGGCATTCCTCGAGGGATGGGCACTGTACGCTGCATCCTTGGGCGAAGAGCTCGGCGTGTATCGCAGCGATGCAGCCAAAAGGCAGGCGGTTTTCGGCGACCTCGCCTGCGCGGCCGCGGTGGTGGTCGATGGCGGTTTGCAGTCCGATAATTGGACTCGGGCGCAGGCGGTCGACTATCTTCGCGCACAGCTCGTCGTGGATGACGCCGCCGCCGGATTGATCACCGACCGCATCCTGGCCTTCCCCGGGGATGCTGTGGCCTGCAAGATCGGCGAACAGAAGTTCCAGGCGTTGCGCGCCCGGGCGCAGCAAGCGCTCGGCGACCGGTTCGACGTTCGCGAGTTTCATTCGGAAATCCTCAAGGACGGAGCCATGCCCCTCGACCTATTGCAGGACAAGATGCAGCGCTGGATTGAGGCCCGGCGCTGATGAGGCGTCGCAGCCGCATCATCGCGCAGCCAGGCCTGGTTGCGACGGCCCTGGCGAAGCAATGGCCGGACCGCAACCGCCCGGCGATGATACCGAGCGAACAGACTGGATCCTGTGGGGTCAGAGTATCTCGTGCGCCCCCTCTTGTGCCTCATCGTCATTCTCACCCTGGCCGGCGCGGCGCCGGCCGCGGACCTGGCGCAGGAGTCCGCGCAGCACGGCGACCTCGACATCGCGGTATCGCTCGACGCCGCGGGCCAGAGCGGCAACGCGACCGCTGCGGTGAGGATTCACGCGCGCCGCGCCGTCGTGTGGTCGCTGATCACGAGCTGCGCCGAGGCGTTGCAACTGGTGCCGGGACTGGTGGCTTGCGATGTGGAGGAAACGGCCCCGGACGGGTCGTGGCAGCGGATCCGCCACGTCGTGGACTACTCGTGGTACACGCCCAAAGTGACCTACGAGTTTCGCGCGACGTATGATGAACCATCGCGCGTTTCGATCGAACGCATCTCGGGCGGATTGCGGGTGCTGCGCGGTTCGTGGGTGTTGCAGAGCGACGGCGACTACACGGTGGCGCATTACAGCGTCGATCTGGTCCCGGATTTCTGGGTCCCGGGCTGGGTCGCGCGCATTGCCCTGCGGCGCGATCTGCCGAAAATGCTGCGCGCCCTGCGCGCCCGGGCGGAACTCCAGCAAAACCAGAAGCCGGGGTGACCGCGCCGCTGCGGGGCGCGCCTTCCTGGCGGCATGCGCCCTGGGGCTCGGCGCCTGTCAGCGCGAAACACCGCCGCCCGCCCCCCCGCCTGCGCCGCCGCCGCGCGTCAAGCAAGTGTTCCATTTGAATCAGTACGAACGGGATTTTGGCTATTCACAGGCCGTGCTGATCGATAAAACGCTGTATATTTCCGGCTCGGTTGCCGCGGACGACAGCGGACGCTTGGTGGCGGCTGGGGACATGGCCGGTCAGATGCGCGCCGCCTACACGAATATACGCCGCACGCTCGCCGCCCATGGCGCGGGGTTCGAGCAGGTCGTGAAAGAGACGGTCTATACGACCGACATGGACGCTTTTCTGAAGGCTTCGGACTTGCGATTCGAGTTCTATGACAAAGAGCGGTCGCCGGCGACTTCGTGGGTGCAGGTTCAGCGCCTGGTGGACCCCGGATTCCTGGTCGCAATCGAAGTGATTGCCGAGCTGCCCTAGGCTATTTTCGGACTGTAAAGGGTTGCGCAACGTGGTTGACAAGAGATTCGAACGCCGCCTCGCCGGACTGATCAATTCCGGCGAACGCGGCGTGCTGCGCGGCGGCCGCAAGGGCGTCGAGAAGGAATCGCTGCGCGTCGCGCCGAACGGCGACATCGCGCAATCGCGCCACCCTCGGGAGCTCGGTGCGCCGCTCACCAACGAGAACATCACCACGGATTTCTCCGAATCGTTGCTCGAATTGGTCACGCCCCCGTTCGGCGAAACCTGGGAACTGCTGCAGTACCTGTGCGACATCCACCAATTCGTATACCGCCACCTGGGCGAGGAACTGCTGTGGGCCACGAGCATGCCCTGCGCGCTTCGCGGGGACGCGGACATTCCTCTGGCGCAGTTCGGCACGTCGAATGTGGGCCGCATGAAGACCATTTACCGGCATGGCCTCGGCGTGCGCTACGGGCGCATCATGCAGGCGATTTCCGGCGTGCATTTCAACTATTCCTTCTCGCCGCGTTTGTGGGGCGTGCTCGAGGACATCAATCAATCCAAGGAGACGCCGCAGGACTTCGTGTCCGCGCAATACTTCGGCGTGCTGCGCAACTACCGGCGCTACGGCTGGCTGGTGCTGTACCTTTTCGGAACCTCGCCGGCGGTGTCGAAGAGCTTCTTCGCGGGCCGGGAAACCAGCCTCCCCGCGCTCGACGCGGACACGTACCATGAGCCGTACGGCACTTCGCTGCGCATGAGCGACATCGGCTACCGCAACAAGAATCAGGCCACGGTGAACGTGTCGGTCAACAGCCTCGACGAGTACGTGCGCGACCTGTCGCGCGCGATAGGCACACCCTACCCGCCGTACGAGCAGATCGGGGTCAAACGCGACGGTGAATACCAGCAGCTCAGCGCCAACATACTGCAGATAGAAAACGAGTACTACAGCTTCATCCGGCCGAAGCGGGTGGCGCGTTCGGGCGAACGTCCCACCAAGGCGCTGCACCGTGCCGGGGTGGAATACGTCGAAGTGCGGGCGCTCGACGTGAGCGCCTTCGATCCGGTCGGCGTCAATCAGAACAAGCTGCGGTTCCTGGAAGCTTTCCTCGCGCTGTGTCTGCTGCACGAGAGCGCGCCGATCGGACCCGGCGAGCAGGCCGGCCTCGACGCGAATCATTTGCTGGTTGCCCGGCGCGGCCGCGAGCCCGGGCTGCAGCTGCAGCGTGAGGGGCGTGATTTTCCGATGCTCGAATGGGCGCGCGAACTGCTCGATTCGATGCAGGGATTGTGCGAACTCCTCGATCACGGCGAGACCTCGCGGCCCTATACCTCGGCGCTCGAGCAGCAGCGCGCGAAAATCGACGACGTCGAGCGCACGCCGTCGGCGCGGCTGCTCGCCGACATGCGGCAGAGCGGCGAATCCTTCTTCCAGCTCGCGCTCAGGATGTCGAACCTGCACAAGGACTACTTCCTAGGACTGTATCCGCCCAACGAGCGCCGGCTCAAGGAATTCGCCGCCGCCGCCGGCGAATCCCACCAGGCGCAGGCCCGGATCGAGGCCTCCGACAAGAGCGGTTTCGACGCCTATCTGGCCCGCTATCTCGCCGACTGAAATGCCGCGGCGGTGGCCGGCCTGCCCACGGGCATTCCCGGCGCAGCTCCCGGATCGCCTCCACGGCGAAATAAAAATATCTATGGCCAGGCCTGGACGGATGAATTCGACATAATGCGGCGGAGTGCGAGTAATGCGGCGTAATGCGGCGCCGGTGCATGATGTATTTTGTTCAAACAGTGCCGCAGATCATTGAGCGCCCGAAGCCATCTCTATACGGTGTCGCGCCATGAGCAGCGTGGATCGACTTCCCACCGCAGATCTGCCGGATTCGCCGCAGGCACGTCAGTTACGAGAGGGATTTCCGTGGCTCACGTTCAACGCCGGGCTGGAAATCGAATACCGGCGCACCTGTTTCGACGAGAACCTGCTGCATACGCGCGTGAACCTGTGCCTGGCGGTGGCGATCAGCGTCGCCCTTTCCGCAATGCAAGCCGTCGTTCTCGGGTCCGCCCTCAACCGCATCCCGAGCATGATCCACATGCTGGTGATCGTCCCGACCCTGCTGCTCGGACTCGCCTCGAGCTTCTCGCCGCAGCGGCATCGGATCTATCCGCCGCTCGCCACCGCCGCCGCGACCGTGCTGGGCCTGAGCGTCGCGTCGATCCAGATCATCGCCACGCTCGGCGGCACGTCGATGTTCTTTCCCTGCATGATGTTGACCATCATCTTCATTTACTTCATGTCCGGCCTCATTTTCTACCACGCGCTCGCCGCCAACATGACGATGCTGTTGGCGTATCTGGGCGCGGGCACGGCGCTGCAATTGCCCGGACACGAGTTCGCCTACGATGAGCTCGCGATGGTCGCCGCCAATCTGTTCGGCGCGTCGATCGTGTACATGCATGAGAAAACCAGCCGCATGCACTTTCTGGAAGCGAGCCTGCTGCGCGAATTGGTGGCGCGCGACGGACTGACCGGAATCCAGAACCGCCGCATGTTCGACCAGCACATTCAGCGCGCGTGGCAGCAGGCGGTACGCGATGAGGAGCGGGTCGCGGTGCTGCTGGTCGACATCGACTGCTTCAAGGATTACAACGATCGCTACGGGCATCAGGCGGGCGACGAGTGTCTGCGCGCCGTGGCCGTCTCATTGAGCCAGTGCGCGCGCAGACCGCTCGATTTCGTGGCGCGGTACGGCGGCGAGGAGTTCGCGGTGGTGCTGTACGAAGCCGGCCGCGAGTATGTTGCGGAGGTGCTGACGCGCATACAGCGCTCCATCGCGGAGCTCAATATCCCGCATGAGGCGTCGCGGGTGGCCGGCCGGCTGACGGTGAGCATCGGCGCCGCGTTCATCCGCCCGAGCCCGAATCGCACCCACCACGGATTGATCCAGCTGGCCGACGAGGCCCTGTACAGCGCCAAGGAGCAGGGCAGAAACCGCGTGGTCGTGATGGAGTCGGAATATCAAGAGCTGCGGACCGGCCGCTTCGAGAAACGCCGCGGCTCGGGCGCATAGCAAACGCCGCCGCGGCTCGGGCGCATAGCCGAATTTTCTCTTCGCGACGTGAAGACGTGCGCTCTCCCAGTGGGAGATGGACCCACGGCAATTGTCCAGCCGGTGGCAATCTGACCGTTTGGGGTAGCGTCGGAAAAAGCGGGCTAGTAGATCGCGACGAGCGGCTCCTCGCCGGCCCGTCTGCTGGCGCGAAACATGCCTTCCGAATTGAATTCCATCGCGATCCCGCCGCGTCCGTCGATGGCGATGACCCCGCCTTCGCCGCGCAGCGCCGGCAGCTCCTCGAGCACCACTTCGCGCACCGCCCGCGTGAGATCCCGGCCGCCGAAGCGCATCCTGGAACAAATGTCGTGCGCCACCGCCGCGCGAATGAAGATCTCGCCGTGCCCCGTGGCGGACACGGCGCAGGAGCGGTCGTCCGCGTAGGTGCCGGCGCCGATGATCGGCGAATCGCCGATCCGCCCATAACGCTTGCCGGTCATGCCGCCGGTGGAGGTGGCGGCGGCCAGCCTGCCCTGCGCATCGCACGCCACCGCTCCCACGGTTCCGACGTGGGAAATGGTGAGCGCGGACAGCGTCGCATCGCCGCTCCGGATGCGTTCCAGCTGGCGCCACCGTTCGGGGGTATAAAAATAGCTGCGTGGCACCAGGGTGTACCCGCGGCCGAGCGCGAATTCCTCCGCTCCCGCGCCGCTCAGCATGACGAATTCGGAATGCTCCATGACGGCGCGCGCCAATTCCACCGGGTTTCTGACGTGGGTCACGCCGCAGACCGCGCCGGCCTTGAGCGTGGCGCCGTCCATGATCGCCGCGTCCAATTCGTTCAGACCATCGTGGGTAAATACCGCGCCCCGGCCGGCGTTGAACAACGGATTGTCCTCGAGACACGCCACGGCACGCGTCACCGCGTCGAGACTGGTGCCGCCCGCGCGCAGCACGTCGAACCCCAGGTCGAGCGCGGCCGCCAGACCCGCGCGATACTCGCGCTCCTTCTCGCCGCCCGCTTCCGCCCGAGGCAGGGTACCCGCGCCGCCGTGAATCGCTAGTCCGAACATCTTGAGCTTCGATTTCCCTGTTGCTGGGTGAAGGCTAACATCGCTCAGCCCCCATCAGAAGTTCCCGCGGATTTGACGACATGGACTCCCGCCGCCACATATCGGCCTAACGCTGCCGCTCCGGTACCGTCACCTCGAGCCCATTCAGATCCGCCGCGACGAGAATCTGGCAGCTGAGACGGCTGTTGCCGCGCGGCTCCCACGCCGTTTCCAGCATGCCTTCCTCCATATCTTCGCGCGGTGCGAGCCGCGGGAGCCATGCCGGATCGATGTACACGTGGCACGTGGCGCAGGCACAGGCGCCGCCGCATTGCGCCACGATGCCGGCGATGCCGTGCTGACGTGCCACCTCCATCAACGTGATGCCGACGGGCGCCTCGATCTCCCGCCGGTTGCCGCCGGGCTCGGTGAACACGATCCTCGGCATCAGATCGCGTCTTTGAGCGGCACGCCGGGGTCGGCCAGGCGCTCGGGGTGAAGGAGGGCGCGCTCCGCGATGAGTTTGCGCGCCACCATGTAGTCCTTCGAGTGGTTGACCGCCTCCAGCGCCAGCAGTTCGCGGCCCTTGAAGTAACAAACACTGAAGCTGCGCGACTCGGGCTCGCCGCGCAGGACCAGACGGTCGTAACCCTGGGCAAGGCCGACGATCAGCAGCTTATTGTCGAATTGATCGGACCAGAACCAGGGAACCCGATCGTGCGCCGCCGGCTTGCCCTGCAGGTTGAGCGCCGCCGCCTTCGACTGCTCGAACGCATTGTCCACGGACTCGAGGCGCAGCCGGCGTCCGTAGCGCGGCGACGGATGATTCGTGCAATCGCCCGCGGCATAGATGGCCGGGTCGCTGGTGCGGCAGTAGTCGTCGACCACGATGCCGTTGTCGCAGGCCAACCCGGCTTCGCTCGCGAGCGCCGTCGCCGCAACGGCGCCGACGCCGGCGATGACCAGGTCCGCTGCATGGTGGGTGCCGTCGGCGCACACCACGCGCTCGACCCGGCTGCCGCCTTCGAGCCGCACGACGTGCATGTCACAGAGGATTTTCACGCCGTGCCCGGCATGCTCGGCGGCAAAATACCGCGATACCGCGGGCGCAACCACGCGATTCATGATCCGGTCGGCCATTTCGAGCACGGTGACCTCGCACCCGAGCTTGCGGCAGGTCGCTGCGGTCTCGAGACCGATATAGCCGCCGCCGATGATCACCACGCGGGCCCCGGGTCTGGCGCCGCTCCGAATGGGCGCGACATCCGCAATCCCGCGCAGGTAGTGCACGCCGGCGAGCTCGGCCCCGGGACAGGTCAGACGCCGCGCCTGCGCACCGAGGCACAACAGCAGCCGGTCGTAGCCCAGCGTCTCACCGTCCGCCAGCTCCACCCGCCGCGCCGCGGAGTCGAGGCGCACCGCTCGCCGGCCGAGCTTGAGTTCGACGCGATGCTCGTCGTAGAAGGACTGGTGGCGGAATGGCAGACGTTCGGCGGCCAGATCCCCTGAAAGGAATTTCTTGGACAGCGGCGGGCGCTGGTACGGCAACTCCGGCTCGTCGCCGATCAGCACCAACCGGCCGCCGAAGCCTTCCCGGCGCAGGGTATCGATCGCCTGTGCGCCGGCCTGGCCGCCGCCGATGATGAGGATGGTCGAGGTCATTGCATTCCTTCGGGACCCGCGGCTGCCGCGGGCAAGTCTTTATAGCGGGTTGCGGGCCGCCCTCAAAGGGCGCGGGCGCATCTGGCCGTGCCTGTTGCGCGCAATCGTACTAGTATTGCCCCAGGTGGCCCACCTCGTCGGAGTTTCACGAATGAAATTGATCACTGCCATTATCAAGCCCTTCAAGCTCGACGACGTGCGGGCGGCGTTATCCGAGATCGGGGTCTCGGGCATGACGGTCACCGAGGTCAAGGGTTTCGGCCGCCAGCGCGGGCATACGGAACTGTATCGCGGGGCGGAATATGTCGTGGATTTCGTGCCGAAAACTCGCATCGAAGTTGCGGTCAAGAACGAGCTGGTCGATCAGGTGATGGAAGCCATCGTCGGAGCCTCCAAAACCGGCAAGGTCGGCGACGGTAAGATCTTCGTCACCGATATCATCCGGGTTTTGCGCATTCGCACGGGCGAGACGGACAACGCCGCGTTGTAGCCGCGCCCGGCAGGCTCCGGCACCGCAATTACCCGCTGCTGCCGACGCCTTTCACCGCCAATGCGCGCCAGGAGACTGTCTGACTAAAGGCGGCAGCAGCGGGCGCAACATTGTTCAGACAGGCTTCTTCTAGCTAGGGGTCTGGCTGATCGTCAGCCTGCTTGGCCTTGCGGCGCCGCGAATACAGCCACAAGAAGCCGAAGCACACCCCGAAATTCAGCACCCACCACCCCAACTGCCGGGCTTCGTTCCGGTCCGCCGCCGCCGGTGTCCCTGCTGCCACCTGCAGCGTGCCCTTGAGCGCTTCGACGGCGTTGTCCCCGCCCACCCGAATCTCGACCGCGGCCGCACCCGGCAGCGTCAATTGCTGGGTTTGCAGCGTGAAGCTGCCGTCGGCCTCGGCGACGGTCGGATACGCAGTCCCGCGCAGCAGCACCGTGACCGTGGCGTCGCTCACCGGCGCGTTGTCGAGCAAGCGGCTCACGTGGAGCGTCATGCGATCGCCACGCACCACTCCCACCGCCAGCAAATCGGCGGAGCGCGCCTCGATTCGCGCGGGTGCCGTGGTGGGTGCCGGCGCGGGCGTTCGAGCGGGCGCGGGAGCCGAACCGGGCGCGGCCTCCGAAGCGGATGCGGACGCAGTGGCCGAATCCGCGGCCAAGGCCGGCGCGGCAGAGGCGACTACGACGAGCGCCGAGGCCAACGCCGGCGCGGCGGCGACGCCTACGGTGAGCGCCAAGACCCGGGCGGCGGAGCTGACTATGAGCGCCAAGGCCAGGGCCGGCGCGGCTCGACTCAAAGCAGAAAACCCAGCAGTCCCGTCACCGTGCCCGCGATACTCGCAACCACACCAAAGATGGGGAAGAAAACATTGCGCGAAAGAAAGTACAAGGAACAGAGCACGAGGCCGAGTTCGAGAAGCCCTTCGCCGAGATCGAATCTGAGCGCCCGCCGCTCCTCGAGCTTGGTTTCGTCGTCCTTGGCGTTGGCCTCGGCCTGAATTTTGTCGCCGTCGGCCTTGTATTTGCCGCGCGCCGCTTCGAATTTCTGGGCCGGAGCCTCGGTCTTGGCGGGGTCGCTGCCGAGCGCGCCCAGCAGGCTCAAGACCGCTTCGCTGGTGTATTCCCGATTCTTCTTCGCCTGGTAATAGGACCACGCATCGTTCGCTTCGGTCCGGTCGATCACCGCCTGGGTGTGCGCCCGGTGCGAGGAGATCGTCACCACCGATAGCAGGATGCCGACGATGCCCACGAGCACTCCCACCCGGCGGGTGTAGGGATCGGCGGCGTGTTCGGGTTTGACTTCAATTTCGGTCACGGTGCGAATCTCACTTGACAGCGTGTAGGCGCGGGTTGGCGCGCGCGATTCCGAGAACGCCGCTGCGGACGACTTCGACGATTTCGCCGAATGCCCCGACGTTCGCGATGAATTCCCCGATCTCGAGTTCGGTGCTGGTGAGCTCGACGATGAAACTCGAGGGATTGGACGACAGCACCCGGCCGCCTACGCGGCGCAGCAGGCCGCCGACCGCGTCGACGTTCTCGGCGGCGATCTGCAGCTTGATCAACAGCAGCTCGCGCGCCAGGTGGTCGCCGCTGGTCATGTCGTCGACCGCCACCACATCCACCAGCTTCAGGAGCTGGGCGTTGATCTGGGCGATGACCGCATCGGAACCAATGGTGACGAGAGTGACCCGCGAGACCGTGGGATCGTTGGTCGGGGCCACCGACAGGGACTCGATGTTGTAGCCTCGGGTGGAGATCAGGCCGGTAACGCGCGTCAGCGCGCCGGCTTCATTTTGCAGCAGTATGGCGATGAGATGGCGCATGGGCCGCCAAGCATACGGGAGGCCGGCACTTGGGCGCCAGGGCGAGAACTGCTAGTCTTTCACCCGTGAAAGACCGATACGACATGTTGAACCAGGGCGCCCATCCCCTGGCGGGGGCCAGCATGACCGGCGCCGAAATGCTGGTCCAGGTGCTCAGCGACGAGGGAGTCGACACGATTTTCGGCTATAGCGGCGGCGCCATCCTGCCGACGTACGATGCCGTGTTCCGCTTCAACCGGGATCATCGCTCCGCCATGCCGCTGATCGTACCTGCGAACGAACAGGGAGCCGGCTTCATGGCCGCGGGCTATGCGCGCGCCAGCGGCCGCGTGGGCGTGGCGCTCGTGACCTCGGGTCCCGGCGCCACCAACATGGTCACTCCGGTACGCGATTGCATGGCCGACTCGGTGCCCATCGTGGTGATCTGCGGACAGGTGCCCACCACCGCCATCGGCACCGACGCATTCCAGGAAGCGCCGGTCCCGAGCATCATGGGTGCCGTCGCCAAGCACGTCTTTCTGGTCACCGATCCCAGTAAATTGGAGGCCACGGTGCGGACCGCGTTCGAAATCGCGCGCACCGGTCGCCCGGGACCCGTGGTCCTCGACATCCCGAAGGACGTGCAGAACTGGAAGGGAGTTTTTCACGGTTCCGGCCGGCTGCCGGTGACGGGCTATCGTCAGCGGATGACGCGCCTGGCGGCGGGCAAGCTCCCCGAGTCCGCGTGCGCTGACTTCTTTGCGGGGCTCGGCGCCGCGAAGCGTCCGCTCATCTATGCCGGCGGCGGCGTCATCAACGCGAGCGCATCCCATGCCCTACGCGAGTTTTCCCGGGAATTCCAGCTGCCGGTGGTCACCACGCTGATGGGGATCGGGGCGGTCGATACGACGCATCCCCTGTCGATGCGCATGCTGGGCATGCATGGCGCCGCGTTCGCCAACTATTGCGTCGACGACTGCGACTGCCTGCTGGCGCTCGGCGCGCGTTTCGACGACCGGGTCGCGGGCAGTCCGGCGAAGTTTGCCGCCGGCGCCAAATTCATCGCGCATTTCGACATCGATGCGTCGGAGATCAACAAGGTCAAGCGGGTGGATTGGAGCCACGTGGGATCGATGCCGGAGGCGCTGCTGTGCCTGTTGGACTACGGCAAGCGCAAGGGCTTCAAACGCGACTGGTCGGCGTGGCACCAGCATTGCGCCGAGCTGCGCGCCAAGTACGCCATGAACTACGATCGCGACAGCGCACTGATTCAGCCGTACTACGTCATCGAGGAGATCAATCGGCTGACGCGCGGCGAAGCCATCATCACCACCGGGGTCGGGCAGCACCAGATGTGGGCGGCGCAATATTTCGATTTCCGCAGTCCTCGGCTGTGGTTGACGTCGGGCAGCATGGGGACGATGGGTTTTGGTCTGCCGGCTGCGGTGGGCGCTCAGTATGCGGAGCGCGGCCGGCTGGTCATCGACATCGACGGGGATGCGAGCATCCGGATGAATATCGGTGAGATGGAAACCGTGACGACCTACGATCTGCCGATCAAGATCGTGGTGCTCAACAATTGCGGCGACGGCATGGTCAAGCAATGGCAGAAGCTGTTCCACAGCGGCCGCCTGAGCGCCAGCGACAAGAGTCTGCACACCAAGGACTTCGTCAAGGCCGCGTTGGCCGACGGCTTCAAGTACGCGGTGCGGCTCGACAAGAAGGCCGACGTGCCGCGTGTCATCGGCGAATTCATCGGCTTCAAGGGCGCGGCCTTCCTGGAGGTCATGATCGATCCGGACGCCGGTGTGTATCCGATGGTCGGGCCTGGGCAAGCCTATGCCGACATGATCACCGGCGATTTCATCCCCTCGCGGACCAAGGTCGACATCAAAACGCCGGATGCGTCGGAGATGTTTTAGCCGTCCACGCCGGCCTGCGCCGCGCGCTCGCTACCACACGCCGACATTCGGCATCGTGGTCCAAGGCTCGGCCGCAGCGCGCGCCGCGCCCTTTTGCAGCAGTTCGATCGAGATGCCGTCCGGCGAACGGACGAACGCCATTCGCCCGTCGCGCGGCGGCCGATTGATCGTCACTCCGTGCTCCATCAGGCGCCGGCAGGCGGCATAGATGTCGTCCACCGCGTAGGCCAGGTGTCCGAAGTTGCGCCCGCCGGAATACGCCTCGGCATCCCAGTTGTGGGTGAGTTCGACCTGCGCGTCGTCATCGCCCGGCGCCGCCAGGAACACCAGGGTATAGCGCCCCTGCGGGTAATCGCGGCGGGATAATTCGTGCAATCCGAGGGCGTCGCGGTAGAAGCGCAGCGACTGCTCGATATCGGTCACGCGGACCATGGTATGCAAGTACTTCATGTTGAGTTCCCGGCGAGAAAGATGTTTCTGCAGAAGGAATCCTCATCCTCTTGAAAGTCCCTCGAGGGCGAGGAGGATGTCAAAGTGCTGATCCCGCAGCCAAACCAATTTGGAGCAACCGATGCATAAAAGCAAACTGGGCGGATTCATCATCGACTGTCAAACCGAGGATCTCGACGGGGCAGCCGATTTCTGGGCGGGCGCCCTGGGGTTGACGGTGCGCGAGCTGCCGCCGGCCGAGGCCCCGCTCTACCGGGCGCTGGTCGATTCGCAGCACGGTCTCGACATCGAGGTGCAGAAGGTCGAGCACCCCAGCCGCGTGCACCTCGATATCGAAACCGACGACATCGAGGCCGAAGTTCGCCGTCTGGAGCGGTTGGGCGCCAAACGGCTGCATGCGATCCAAACCTGGTGGGTCATGCAGGCGCCCACCGGTCAGCGTTTCTGCGTGGTGCGGGCGGCGTCGAAGACGTTTGCCGAGCGCGCCACCGAGTGGCCCTGAAACCCAAGCCCCACGCCCGAGTCGTCTGCAAGCCACATGTCACAATTTGGCGACAAAGTTGACATAGTGCTGCGTTATCTGCAGATAGCGATATAACCGCTAGATTTCTATACGGTATCTGTTTATGATATAAGCGTCTGAGAAGTGTATGTTTGCAGCCGGCGTTACTTAGTTGCAACACTGGACTGAATCAAACAAGGTCGAACGTAGGGGTACTATGCCGCGTACGTATCTTCCAACTTAGGACGTGTCGGGTTTTTACCTCGCACCTGTTCCCCTCGAATCCCCGGCCAGTCCGGGGATTATTTTTTACGTTTGGGTGTTTTTGCGCCGTGGGCATTCCGAAGCCCAGCGAAGGATTGCGGCGGACGAGTATCGTCGAGAATCGGCTTTTCTCAGGGAGTGCGGATGAACATGCGAACAGCCGGCGCCGGGGTCGGCTGCGCCCGTGCCAATACGGCGCCCCGCGGCAGAAGCTTTCTTGCCCCCTCTCGTGCTGCATCGACGTCTCGCCGAAAAAACCACGGCCTCACCGGCAAAAGCGTAGTCACCGAAGTAAACCATCCCTCCCGCCGTGCCATGAAGGCGGGTCCCATCGTCGACGGCGCCAGAGGCGTGCCGGCGACATCCAGATCTAAAGCGTGTGCCGGGACTTCAAACGCCAGATACGCAACCTTGGCCGCAGTCGACGGGCGGATGGCTTCAATCCCCTGAATCCGATTCCGCGGCCGGTGCGAAAGGCTCGCTAACGAATCAAGGCCGAGGGTCGAATGCAGCCGGCGGCGACCAATCAAGGGGGCGGCACGGAACCCACGGGCGCACGCACGGTGCGGCTCGAGGATCTGGTGCAGGCGATGGTCGACGGGGACCAAGCGGCGCTGTCGCGGGTTTATGAGCAGACCGTCGCGCAGGTCTATGCGATATCGCGGGGCGTGCTTCGGTGCAAGGAGGACGCCGAGGAAGTCGTCTGCGACGTTTACACCTCTGCCTGGCAGCGTGCCCACACCTACGATTCGAGCCGCGGGTCGGTGATGGCCTGGCTCGCGGTGATGACGCGAAATCGCGCGCTCGATCGCCTCCGGCAGCGCCGCGCATCGGCATCCTTGGATGATGAGCGGAACGAGGCACTGGCCGACGCCTTGGTGGGCGAAACATCGGGGCCGGAGGAAATGCTGGCGAAGTTTCAATCCGGCGGCGCGGTGCATCGGGCGTTGCGTTGCTTGAGTCCGCAGCGCCGCTATCTGCTCGGCCTGGCGTTCTTCCGCGGCCTCAGCCATCAGGAAATCTCAGCGGCCACACGGATGCCGTTAGGTACCGTAAAATCGCATTTGCGCCGCGCGCTGGCGGCACTGCGAGGCGAGCTAGCAACCGACGAATGATGCCCAAACGTTCCAAACCACCCGGGTCGGCTCCCGATGTGCTGGATCCTGAGCTGGAAGGGCACCTGTCGGGCGCAATTGCGCCCGCCGAGTTGTCGCAGGCCGACCGGGACCGCCTGCACGGGCGCATCATGCAGAGAATTCGTGGCGAAACGGTGTCGGCCGGCGCCGTGGCAGCCGCCGAGGGTGTCCCGAGGGTTGCCGGTCACGCAACGGCTGCGGCCGACGCAATGGCCGCGGGAGACGCGCAACCGGCGGGCGCCGCGCCCGCAGGGGAACAACCGCCGGCGGGCACTGTGACGATCCGCGCCGCCGACATGCGCTGGGTCGCGGCGGGCCCGGGCGTCGAGGTCAAAGTACTGCGCCACAACGCGGCGCGGCGCGACCAGACGGTATTGATTCGGATGCAGCCCGGCGCGGTCGTGGTCGGCCATCGCCACACCCAGGAGGAAGAGTGCCTGGTGCTCGAGGGTGAAGTGTTCGTGGGCGATCATCGTCTGGGCGCAGGCGACATGCATGTCGCCGTCGCCGGGGTGGTGCACGCGCCGATTCGCGCGCCGCACGGTGCCCTGTTGCTGATACGCTCCGAAATGCCGCCGCGGGATTTCCGAATCGCTTAGATTGGCGGCGTGAAAACCCTGCTGCGTTCCTTGTACTTTCAGGTGCTCGTCGCCATCGCGTTGGGCGTGATGTTGGGGACGCTGAACCCGGAGATGGGGGCGGCCATGAAGCCGCTGGGCGACGCGTTCATCAAGCTCATCAAGATGCTGATCGCGCCGGTGATCTTTTGCACGGTGGTGATGGGAATCGCCGGCGTCGAGGACTTGAAGACGGTCGGCAAGACCGGCGCGTTGGCGCTGATCTACTTCGAAGTCATGAGCACCGTGGCACTCGTCCTCGGGCTCCTGATGGTCAATCTGCTGCATCCCGGCAGCGGCATGAACGTCGATCCGCGCACGCTCGATACGGCATCGGTGGCGGCATACAGCGGTGCCGGCAAGATGCAATCGGTGACGGAATTTCTGCTCAACGTCATCCCGGGCACGGTGGTCGATGCCTTCGCCAAGGGCGAGATCCTTCAAGTGCTGCTGATCGCGGTGCTGTTCGGCATTGCCATGCAGCGCTTGAGGCAGCGCGCCGCGCTGCTGCTGAGTTTCATCGATGCCCTGTCGCAGGCCCTGTTCGGCATCGTCGCGATCGTCATGAGGCTGGCCCCCTTGGGTGCGTTCGGCGCCATGGCCTTCACGATCGGCAAGTACGGGTTCGGCTCCTTGCTGCCGCTCGGCAAACTGATGGTCTGCTTCTACGCGACCTGCCTGCTGTTCATCTTCGTCGGCCTTGGGGCGGTGGCCCGCCTGCACGGCTTCAGCATCCTACGATTCGTCGGCTTCATCGGCGACGAGCTGCTCACCGTCCTCGGCACTTCCTCCTCGGAAACGGTGCTGCCGAGAATGATCGCGAAGCTGCAGAGAGCCGGTGCCAGCGAGTCGGTGGTGGGGCTGGTCATCCCGGCCGGCTATTCGTTCAACCTCGACGGCACGTCGATTTACCTGACGATGGCCACCCTGTTCATCGCGCAGGCCACGAACACGCCGATGAGCCTGTTTCAGCAGCTCACCCTGCTGGCG